>Ga0209611_10004068_pt1 | contig 25095 bp, 13 predicted proteins | sample S1TSphgellanicum_3_FD_187693 | JGI IMG/M metagenome (GOLD analysis project Ga0209611, IMG submission 187693) | Host-associated microbial communities from peat moss isolated from Minnesota, USA - S1T2_Fc - Sphagnum magellanicum MG (SPAdes) (version 2) | ecosystem: Host-associated > Plants > Peat...
TGTGACAACCATGTAGCCTCCTTTACATATTGAATAAATTCTACTGCTAAGAACTTGTCTATATCTTGTTTGATTGTTTTAGTAATGTTCAACTCAATTTTGTGTTGTGCCAACTATGGTGGAATCCCTTTCAAATCTTTATATGTCCATGCAAAAACATTTTTAAATTCCTTCAATAACTACTCTAGTTCCAACACTTTTTTTATTTTTAACTATGCATTAGTCTTCACCATTTATGGTTTTGCATTAGTTCCCAAATTTAGCTTCATCAATTATTGATCTTTAGTTAACGTCCATCCAGCTATCTATAATTCTTGTGCTTTGATTTTTGCTAGAGTTTCATCCACTACAACACTCCTTAGTTGATGACTATAATATGTTTCCAAATACACCTTATCTTCCAAATATACTTTTGGTTCATATTTGTTACTAGTTATCTTCTTCTCTTTGCTCTATACTTCAAATTCTTACTTTGAAATAGTAGTTTTCACATTTGTATCTATGATCTCCACATTGTGACTTTAAAGGCCCATAACTTTGTGTGTAGACTTCGATTAAAGTGAAGTTTAAAGAAAAGTTATATCCCTCGTCGAGAGCTTTCCAACAGTATGTGGCACACCACTTACAAGGAACGAAACTAGGGCGATTCCCGACTTTTAGTGGTCGGGAATCAAATTGGCAATTTGACTCCTGGCCTTTCTTTTGGCCATAACTTATGTTTTAAATGCCCAAATGGGTCATGCAAGCTCATTTTAGACATTTACGTTCCAAGAACTTTCCAACAATATAAAGGACTTTTCAATCCAATAAGTTTTGACCCTTGAAATCGCCCTCTAAAAATTTGGGAGTCCATTGGGACTCCAACTCCCAAAATGGGAACTCATTTGGGAGTGTGGGGTTCATTCTTTCACATTTTCCTACACTCCTGGGAGCATGAGATGTGACTCCCAAGCTTCACTCTTGGCCCACACCTTTGTCAACCTTTGCTTTGGTCACAAGCCCAAGGTTAAGGTTGTGACAAAACATGTGCCAAGTTGCCACATCATAGGGGTCTTTCGTTAAATTATCCAATGGAAAACGAAATGCCACTTGTATGTCACATCGTAAAGCGGTAAGGATGTGGTTATATAATCAAGGACGACAAAAGTTTAAATGAAATGACCCGAGGATATCCAAAAACAAAACCCAAGTTTAAGCTAATGTAAATAGGGTGGGAACAAGAAAAGGTATTAAATTGGGATGGTCATGGGGGTTAGGATTAAATGAAATGGGTGCTTGACACAAATGCTAATGACAAATTAACCTTTGATTAGTAAATTGGCACCAATAGATGGGGCAAGAAACTTTAGGTGGAGGTTGCAAATGTGTTGAAGAGATGAAGGTAGGTTGGGGGGTTCGATCCTGTGCAACTGGAGGGGTTTGTAGAATGGAAAGGGGAAAAGGTCTTACATGTCCATGATGAAGGGGGTTTGGGAGAATGTAAGGTTGAGGTCCTACATTCACCCAAAAAGCTAAGGGTAGATTAAAGGAACTCGTGGGTGGTGTGTGATTTGTTAAAATGGGAGGGGGAATTAATGGGAGGTGCATGGTTTGCATGGGAGATGGGGTGGAAATTAGGTCTATGGTGGCACATGATAAAACAAATGGGCGATGGGAAAGACGAGTTCGATAAAACGTAATGAATTAGAGCATATAAGACGTTTGGTGCCCATGAAGAAGGAGGGCTAATATGAACACATGCCTAATTTATCAAAAAACTACGTACTGCTATAGGGCAATCCTAAATCTACAAAGCCAACCATAGAAAATTAAACGAATCGAAAACAAAAATATAGGAAACTACTTAAAGGTCATTGGGTAAGGCATTATGCCAAAGCCAAACCTTAATTTCACTGAAGGCTTAAGTGGCACAATCACTACTGTGTTCAACACGACCTGGACATCCTCATGCTAAAACATTGTAGGCTTCATTTTTTGTTCCCAATCCTTGAAGACTTGATATAAGTAACATTGCATAGAAGTTTCCTAAAAAGAGATTGTGGTGGACTAAATACCCTCTTCACAAAGATCCCAATCCACCTTAATAACTATGTACAACATTGACCCAAAAAAAAATGTTAGTTGTTTTTATAAAAAAAATATTATTATTATTTTGGGACAAACTCTTCAATTGAGAAGATTATCCTCAAGTTCTAGGCCCACACATTTAAAAAACCATTTTACTTTTTCATCTTTTAAGGTTCCATTAAAACACAAGTTCAAAATGAAAGAACAACCCTAACCAAAACCAAAACATTGGTTGAAGGTTGAAGAAAATAAAATTAACCCTAATTGAAATTTTCCCCACCAACTTTTTATTTTTTGTCTGTTGTTACATGTGGTTCCAATCCTTACAATCCTCCCCATTTGCTAAGCCGTTGTTCCCTGATTCCTTCGCCTTTTCTTAAATGTCAATTTTCTTTAGTTCCTTACTTTTCACCACCCTTCAACCCTTTTATCCCTTACTTTCCCCTTTTATCATTATAAGTGTAAAACCAGTAACGGTAAAAGGGGAAAAGTAAGGGAAAAAGGGTTGAAGGGCACACCACTAATTCTATTTCATCACAAGTTGACTACAACAAATCTTAGTTGAAATTCATTTTTCCTAGGCACCTCCATTCATACTAAATTTCTTGTCTTTCCTTTTTCTTGAGCCTCCATTGATGCTACACATGTTTTCCAACTATTCCTTTTAATTTGATAATTGCAGTTCTGAAAATGGTTCTTGAAAATTGGATCCCATGTCACCTATATTTCAAACACTCCAACATCTTCTATTGTGTGTAAAGTGTGTACATTACAAGTTTTACTTCAAGCCTATTTTTTACCTTGTACACCCAGATTGAAATGTGTAACCCATTTATAATTAGAGGGAAACTTCCAATGTTGTGCAATTTTTAGGTTCTAGGAGGAACCTTCAATTTTGGGTGCTAAAATTTTTAAGGGTTTGGTTCTAATTAGGTTTCAATTGTTTTTTCAAATATGAATTTCGATTTTGGTTCTAGTTTTTTTTAATTCAAAGGGAAATTACAAATTTATTTCTTTTTTATTTTCAACATAAATTGGTTCCTAGGTCTAAGGTAGGTTAGGTTTCAAATAACCTCCTGATTAGGTTACAAAATTTGAACCATCAATGGGAATAATGAAACAAGGCAAATTTTTATTGCAAAAGAAAATCAAATTGTTACAAAGGCTTGACAAAGCTAAATTAAACCAAACTAATATACTTTTAAACTTTAAATTACACTAAGAGTTCTTAATATATTTTAAAACTGTAAACTACATTAATAGTTTTTAATGGATTAATACCATTTTTTTAATACAAATTGGTCTCACATTCTATCATATCATGCACTTGTATGCCATCTTTGAAATAAATCATCTTGCCACCCTTAAAACCAGCCCTCAAATTCTCTCAAGTTTGCCATAATTCTCCCTTAACATCCCCCCAATTCCACTTGCAAAACTCACCCCAAACAAACCCAAATCTACTGCCAAAATCACCCCCTCAAACCCATTGACACCTTTATTGCCCACAAACACCCCCTCAAAAAATCTTTTCATTCATCCCATTTTTGGACACATGTAGCCCCTAAACTAACCCTAATTCAACTCTCAATTCTATATTAACTTTACAAAAATTTACAAACGAAATAATTGAAATGCAAAGTGGCATAACGAGGATGAAACAAAGAAAATGAAACCTGGCAAATTCATAGGTTAAATCATATCCAATTTCTAGGGCATGGCCACTCCAACCTCACTCTAAAACCTATGACAACCAAAAACAACAAATTAAATACATCAACTTCAACTTTTACAAAAATGGGCATCAAATTTGAAAAAGAAAATTTTTTAAATGTAAGAAAGAAAAAATAAAATTTACCTTAGCTTATTGTTGTTATCCTCAAAATCTAAAAACCCAATTGATGTAACTACATCTTGGTTATCTTCCATTAAGGTTTCTTCCATTTCCATGAATTTATCCATAGACTAGGAACCATAAACAGAAGCATTAGGTCAATTTTTGTAGATGTTTATAAACATTTCAAAATTGTTTATGCCAACCAATAGCATTTTAAGTTTGTGTAAATACCTACAATACTAAACTTTTTTTACTTAAATTTGAAAGTTAACAATCCCCAAAACTTGTTGGGCTACAAATCCAACATAAGAAAAATGTACCTCATGGGTTGTCCACCATGTTAGTGGATCTTTGTAATCCTCTTCGATCATACTCATTTACAATCTAAAGAAACCTTCTCCTTACCAACATATTGAATCACTAACCCCAAGCATTATAACAAGGGTTCATCATCATGGCCAACATATATTGTGGGCCTTATGGGGTTGAAAAGAAAGCATAAATGAAAGGAAAAAATAAAAAACTTATACCATTTGTTTTTGCATGCGTTGTTGTAGGACAAGTGAAACTCACCATCAAAGTCTTGGGGGTCATATATTGATCATTATGAGATGAAAGAAGGATCACAATATGAAGGTGGTGGTAGGGAGGCTAAAACAACAAAGAAACCAAGACACCAATGACTAGGAGGATGACAAGAGTATCAAAAGACAAAGGTGATGATGGGGAATGCCACAATAACAAAAAGATCCAAACAAGGATGACTATGAAGATGAAAACATGATCACAAGACAAGGGTGATGGCTAAGAATACCAAAGCAATGAAAAGACCAAAATGATGATGATTAGGAGGATGAAAAGAAGATCAAAAGATAAAGTAATGACAAGGAACGTTGCAACAACTAAAAGACGAGGACGAAAATGATTAGGACAATGGGTTGAGGAACACAAGATGAAAATGATGGCAAGGAGGAACACAACAATCAAAAGACTAAAACAAATACAACTGGGAGGATGAAAAGAAGATCACATTTAACAAAAGCAATGGCAAAAAACACCACAACAATTAAAAGAACAAGATGGAAGATGAAAAGGAATTCATAAGACAAAAACAATGGTAGAGAACACCACAACAACAACAAGACCAAAATGACAACGACCAAGAGGATGAGAAAAGGATTAAAAAATCAAAAGAATATCAAAAGCTAAAAGTTAATAGTCATGTGGGTGATGGTGAGTTGCACATTGCATTAGCAAGAATAACACCACTATAATCAATAGCATGACATGTGTTACATGACTACAATACTAACGTGGGTGATGGCGAGTTGCACATTGCATTAGCAAAAATAACAGCACTATAATCATTAGCATGACACGTGTTACATGATTACAATACTAAAAATAACACCATTGCCAACATTGACATTATAAGAGGATCACGAGGACAATGGCAATGGTGAGTAACAACAACTAAAAGGACACAACAACATAGAGCAATGACAAGCCTACATGAAATACAAAAATAACTGAAATTGAAAACACAACCCAAAACCCTAACCCTAAACTAGAACTTAAAACTCCTAACCCTAGACTAGAATTAGAACTAGTTTTTTGAAAAGAAGCCAGTTTCAATTCTTGTGGCATTTAAGAACCAGATCCAAGTTTGGTTCTGGTTTGAATATTAATATGGAAAGGGGGGTCAGTGGCCCACCCAGTTATTCTAATGTTCATAGCCCTAGTTTCAGCATTGAGACTCAATTCTTATTAAGTTTTGATTAAAACTGGACCCAACCCCAAGTAACCACACAACATTGGAAATTTCCACGTGCTTCCTTCAATGGTCTCATCTATATGACGTGGCTTGAAAATATGTTTACTCTTAAATACTCTTATTAACCCCCAAAAACATGTCTTTCTAGCCTCTATTGGGACCATGTTTATGTTTACAACAACATTTTCTTAAGAAATGGTATCTTGAAATTCAAAACAAAATAAATTAGTATACGGAATCCCTTAATTCAATGTTACAAACCAATTAAAATAATAATTCGTCGATTACTTTGGCCTTGGGTCTATTGCCAACATAGTGTTTTTTTCCCAATTTGCGAGGTAGGTGGACTGCCAATCATCCACTAGAGGAATGAGCTAAATCTGGCTAGAGGTCAGAGAGGAAAGTTAAAACAATTTAGACCCCCTCCATGAACATAGTATGGGGACTTCAGAAAATTTCCCCTAAAAATGGCGACTTTGATACATTCTTTCCCAAGAAATCCTTTGTGCCTAGAATTTCTTTTGTCCCTATGATGCAAATTTTCACCCAAAACAAACATTGAGGTTTGCCAAGTGTGCTTACTCACTTACTTAACTTTTTGGTGTCTGTATGAAATCAACATTTATGAAATACTCGTAAATAAATTATTTGCCTATATAAAGGTCTGTTCACACTTGATGTTAAGTCAGCGTTAAATAAAAACCTAGGTGGCATCCTAGGTGGCATGCAACGTGAAATAGGTGATAACTTATTGTTAAGTGAATGTTAGCTTAACATAAGATCTTCATGGTATGTAGGTTTAAGTCCTAAATGGCTAGCATGATGGTAGGGTACTCAACACTAGAGTCCCTAAAACCAAGTGTGAATGCACCTTAAGACTCATTGAGTCAGCTTTTTTTATTGTGGCAAATTTCACCATTTTGCAAAAGAAAAAGACCCAGCAACATCAACAAAGAATATTTATTATTTATTTATTATTTATTTATTTTTTATTTTATTTTTAATTTTGACATTAATTTGTCAGATTTTGAATTTTAAAAAAACTAATTGCCAGAATTCTACCTTAGGCTTTAGTCTAGGTACCCCCAATATAGAAGGATTTTGAAAAAAACCTACCGTCTGTGGCCAACTGTGGCTAAATGTTGTTGGTAATGATTGTCACTCTTTCATTGATGTACTTTTGAACATAACTACCATCACCCTTTTTCCATAGGAAATTGGTTTCTTTGTATGAAAAGCCTTTTCCATTTTGAAATCTTGCACATGCAAGAAAATTTTTGGAACATTTTTTTAAAGTAAAAATTTGATTAATTTTGATAATCTTTTCAGAAAAATTCATCAAACTTTTATATCAAAAATTTGAAAGTAAAAACCATGCATGTGAGTGTGCTTTTAAAGTGTACTTGAAAGGTAACTTTGGTCATAATGTAAATTTGCAAACATTGTCATGCACAAAAGATATAATTAACCTTTCTGAAATGAGATCAAAATACATATAAATGTAAGTTACTATGGACGCCCCTTAAACATCAAGCAACAACTACTAAATACATTTGCAAATCTTGTTTTATGTAGCTTCCAAAGTTAGTTTAGTTTAGGCAGCAATTAGTTTAGCATCATTTTAAAAACCATCTAGATCTCGTTCATGGTGTTTTATAAAATGATTCATGAACCATCCACCAAACTCTTAAAGGATTTTAAAGGAACAAATTATGATGAAGAGCAAATTATTCTATGTTCCAAAAATGTAAGTTGAAGGGACTTGCACATCCTTGACATGATCACCTGCCACCACATTTAAATAGAAAAGAATCTCAATCTATTTGCTATTACAAAAACAGCCCTTCATTTTTTGGTATGAAAATTTGAAATTTTGTTACAAATTCAATGATTTTTTGAAAAAAAATTCATAAATCGAAAAGAAAATAAAAATATCTTTTCAAATTTCCAGATTTCTGTAAATGGTTCAAGTCTGTAGCCAAAAATATCTATGGAAGTTTAGATATTTTGTGATCATATTTTTCTAATAGCCAAATTTGGCTAAATCAGCTTATGGATGATCATCATCTTGGCTACACCACCAAAAATAATTAAAGAGGTGTGGGATTATGGATATCAGGTTGGAAACAAGGCCATAATATAAATTAAGTGCCACACAATTTACCAGTAATGGGCACGATCCTTGTCGCTCACACCCTCCATAACCAACTCTTTCTTTCATCCCCACTCCCATTCAATTGTCACCCAGCTGGAGCCCCACTTTGCTCTAATCAAAGCTCTGCTCCCATCAGGGATGCACCCATTTGAAAATTTTGATGGATGAGAAAAAAAAGAAGGTTCCAGCGCTTTTTATTTCAATGTAATGTAATCATCCACAAGATGATGAAAGCAAATCTAGCTAGCTACAAACAAACAAAAATCGTAAGTGGTAGGGTAAGGCCCATGGACAGGGGCGTTACAAGAATAAGGCGCCTGCCTGAGGCAGCAGTTGAGGGCAGCGTAAAATTCTAGTAATGTGCCTGTCTGATTGCATTACTGTGTCTATTTTATTCTTTATGCGAAATTCTTTACACATACAAAGGGTATTTGTGAAAAAATGGTCCATAAAATCGTTGAGGCCTCTAACAGTGTATAATGGTTTAGCTGGGACTAAGTGTTAAGTTGGGACTACAAGCCCTGATTTTAGTCTTGGTACAGCCCGATTGTAATGTTTAGAAGCAACCCAAATAGTTTGGGGTTTGCAGAGGTGAGATAATCTAAATCCAAGTTCAACCAGCTGTAGCTATTGATTCATCCTGATTCATCCACATTCCATCCATTCATCCATCCATCCATCCATTAGGACTTAGTTGATCCTTTGAGATAATTTTCAGCACCCGGCATCAAACCAAACCAAACCTTAATTCTAATTTCCTATACGATAATGAAGTTCAGCGATTCATAGTACTGTTGTGGTCACATACATTTTAGATCCATGAAATCAATTTTGACAATGGTAATTTGACATCCCATGCAGTGTAAGGGCGACTTTAGACAAGGTCCAGGGACTAATAAATTCAAGCAATCTTATTGGTTGAAAGCTCTAAATTGGTCCCAAGGCCTTTAGACGAGGCTCCAAGACCAAAAAGTGGCAAAAGCTCCAAACCTACATGGCACCTGTTTTGGAGGGAAAATCAATTGGTTCAGACCAAAAGACAGTGCTAAAAGGAGAGCTCCCGATTTGGAGAACCAAGAATGGAGCTAGGGACCAAGGTACAGTTCAACTCAAGGATTCAATTTGCTTTCAAATCAGTCCAAATTGGTTCCTAGGAAATTGGACCCTGGACCGTCGTCTAAAGTGGGGCTAAGTCTCCTCAACAAACGGATCTCAATCTGTATGGAACATTATACTTTGGATGTTGTGGGTAATAAAGTTACCCCTAAAGGCACCCTCTCTTGCACCCCTGTCCCCTCTTTCAGTGACATCAGCAAAGTAAGGAAATTTTATTAAATCTCAACATGGGATGCTAAAACTTAGCATTTAATGCACAAGGTTCAAGTAATTATAATAGTTGTGCAGGTAGGAGCAGTGAAAATATATGTAGCAGCAGTGAAGGCGCTCAGGAAGAAGCAAAGCGGGGATGAAATTGAGTTTACCACCAAAATTGGTGGTAGCAACTAGTTTGGGTCCCAGTTATTTCGTTTTTGTAAAATTTCATTCCTGTTTACACATTTGATGCCCTATTATGCCGAAACTGGCCGTTCTCGCCCCCTAATCGCATGACTTTACGGATAACTTTAATATGTAAAGAATTATTTTCCTATTTGTATCTTCTTGCTCAAGATTTTCTTTGAGTATAGCTAAAAAGATGCCATCTCTTCCTCAATTGCGACTCTTGCAAATCATGTTTTTAAAACAAGCAAGCACTTAAAAATAAATATATAAGTGTGGCCTGTGTTGTTCGCCCAATGTGAACTGGTTGCCCAATTAATCTCTCCTTCTAAAACCAGCTTTTTTAATTTAGTTGAATTTTCGATGAGAAAAACTACTCAAAATTCAATATCCCTCAGATAATAGGTTTTAAAATTATAAAATTACATCCAAGAAATCCCACTCATTGAGGGCTTTCCAAGTGTGTCAGGACTGAGCCCGAATTCCCCTAAACAAATTAGTTTTGATTTTGCTGAATTTTCTTTCACAAAATTATTCAATATTCAATAACTCCCACATCTTAAGTCTAAACAACATGTAACTAGCTTGTTGCATCTGGGCCACACTGAACCAGCACCCACCAGTGGACCATGAAGGATGAATGGTAAGTAGTCAGGAAACAGTTTTCTGTTGGGTTTCGTTTCCCTAGGTAACCATGGTGGTTAGCTCAGTTGCATTTTTTTCTACACCTTCTTACTAACAACCCAAAAGCAGGTTGTCAGGAGGTATGTAGGAAAAACAGCCCTTGCATATGAATAAACCAAGTACTTACCTATTAGTTACTATTTTCCTACCTACCTACATATGAGACCTATTTCCTACAGAATTGGTTGCCAAGGTGAAACCAAATATTAATTCAGCTGAGATTCATCCACAACTGAGTAATAATGGGCATCCAGTGGATGGTGCACAGGTTGGTGCCGGTTCCCTGTGGCCTTGCATCTGTACTCATCAAGGGCTTTCCAACGAGACAAAGTGCATGATGGGAGGCGCTATGGTTTGGGAGATTTCAACATGAGGAACAAAACAAAAACAAACTACCTTCCTTAATAGATAAATTTGCATGCATTGTGGAAGAATTAGATGCAAAGATCATACATGAGATATTTTTCATAGATAAAAACCCCTTAGCCTGCATATTTCCTACGCCTCTTGATCACATGCAGGGAATATTACAAATTTGAGCCTCAACGTTTTTGGTTCAGGTGTATATCCTGCATTTTTTGGAACCTCTTAAAACCACCCTAACCTAAAATTTGAAATCCCCATTGTTCATCTTGTTGGGCTTGGTTTGTTTGACACAAAGTTTGGCTACACCTCGCATCCTAAAGGCCAAAATAACCAACTGAAAAAAAACAAAACATGTCCCAAAACCAATCATTTAAATTTTTGACATGTCCACAAATACAACTGAAGATTTATAAGACATCCAAATACTCAAATTAATTTTTATTATTTATCAATAGCAAGAACTATTACTTACCAATATAATGTATCTATAGGATTTTGGCACCATATATTGATAATCTATTAAAAATGGTGTGAGATTTGGAAGGAAGCTTGTTCCTTTCAATGATTTACCTTTTAACTACCCAAACTATGAGCAACACCAATCGTGAGATGCACAAAAGGAAGGCATCAATCATACTTGCATAACCCCATAAGCAAACATTAGAAAGGGTTTCCAAGTGTGAAATTGTATATGCATAGTTCATGGGTTTGAGCCTAAGATATTTCAATTTGCCTTGCATTTTGAATTGGAATTTATTCTTACAAATTTTATACACATGGTGTCATTTTTACCTTGATCTAAATGTTTCAAAGTAGAAGACAGATATCCAACATCTTAGTATTGTTCTAATGTTTCAAACATCCACTTTTTCTTAGAACATAAAATTAAGTTATATTCAACAACCAATTGCTAAACTAGTTTTAGGCCATTTAGTTCTAGAGGAGGAGGAATTTGTTAAAATAGATAGCACTCTAGAAAAGACATGATAGATTTCAAGTAATTTTGTGCAATTGCTTTGTAATTGGATAAAATGTCTAATGTTTTACAAACACATCCTTACATAGTTTTACTGGTCTCAAAACCAAAAGATTTTCAACCAAGCATGTATCATGGACTTGGATTTTTTTGGGGCACATCTCCAAAAACCAAAGTAGGTGCATGTGTAAAAGTAGCATTGTTGTTGAAGACCATAAGGAGCTAGAAAGGGAAATTAAAATCCATACCTATGGGTCCAAATTCAGGGGCCACCAATTGATCTAGACAAAAGGGAGCATGTGCATAGATTGAAATGATCGGTTAATATAACATGAACATGGGTTTAAGGCAAAGAGGAACCTAAGGGGGTGGATGCATGGAGGTGAACAATAATTTAACATTGTAACAAAGCAATGTAGCAATGCAACTTTTTTTCTCTTTCTAAGGTATTCCCACAACCTCTTTATCCATTGTGTTGATAAACAATGTCACTACAATTGACACAAATAAAAGCATGTTTGCTTTGCTAGTGATTTTATGTTTTAGCCTTCCTATCCTTCTTTAACATCTATCCCTTGACCATGGGTACACCCACCCACCTTGCTCCCTTCACATTATTTTCCCCTCACCTTTTAATTCGCATTTCACTAATCATTACTTAATTATCAACCTTATTATATAACTTTCATGTATTTTGGCCCTCTAATTAACTTCATTACATCTTTGTAGTTTGAATTATGTCCATGTTGATATTTTTTTTGTCACGACTCTAACCTTGGGTTCACAACCAAGGCAAGAGCATGGAAAGGTGCGGGCCAAAAGTGCAAACCGGGAGTCACATTCACACTCCCGAGAGTGCAAAAGAGTATGAGGGAATGAACCCACACATTCATGAATGGATTCCCACTTTGAGAATTGGAATATCAAATGTTTAAAGAGCAATTTGAAAAGTCAAAACTCATTAAATTAAAGACTTCCTTATACCATTAGAAAGCTTTTAAGATATAGATGTTTAAAATGGGCTCAAATGATCCATTTGAATACTTACAACACAAGTTATGGCTGAAAAAAAGGTCAAGAATCAAAATGTAAATTTTACTCCTAACCATTAAAATCTAGAATTGCCATGAATTATGTGCATGCAATTGGAAAGCTCTCAATGACGGTTATAACTTTGTTTCAAACCTCACCTCCATCAGAGGTTTGCACAAAAAATTATGGGCCTCCAAAGTGGCGAAAGTCTCAATTTCGAGAATTTCGAGATTTTCAACATGGGAGTCCCAAGAAAAATGACATTTGGGTGCAACCCCCATGGCCAATCATAAAGAATACTATAAGGGGGGAAGGTGGTGGCTTTGCCCAAGTTTGGGCCGTGGTGAATCTTGTAAGTCCATGTATGCCCATGGCTTGTCTTTGCAACAAAAATGTTCCAATTATGCACTAACCAACTTGTTGTTTAGTTTGTGAAAAGTCATGTGAATAATTGACTCACTAATCACTCCTCCTAATTCCCATCCTGGAGCTCCAGCATGCCCTTCTTACTCCTGAATTGCTACAAGCTAAGGAATGTACCCCAAATTTTTCCTCTTCTGTTATTTTCACTTTTGGACTTGCATTTGAGTCTTTCAATGAGTTTGGGGGTGTGTCATTTTTGTTACAATTACTATAGAGCATGTGTATAAAATGGGCAAGATTGTGTTATACTCTCCCCCTCAAACTTCACATGCATCAACATGATGCACTATGTGGCTTTGCATAACTATTTTGCATGTTATGATTTGCAAATCACATGTCACATATAGCAAAAATAAAAAACAAATAAATCTAATTTCATTTGACATTAATAACTATACTACCACAAGTTATATATTTTTCACTAAAAGGTGCAATCATATTAATAAAAACCAAACCAAATGTAACATTTACTTTGATTTTATGTTTTTGGGTTTTAAATAATTTAATTATGAAAATGGTTAATTTGTTTACATGAATATGTTGCCCATAGATTACAAAAACATGTGATATGATTTGGAATAAATCTAATGAAAATAAAGTATTCAAAAACATTCATCAAAAATATAATAAATGTTTTATTTTAAGGGAGATTTTTTTAACATATCTTTACATAATATAATGTAATATGGGTCAAAATGAATTCAAATGAATCGAATTTATGTGAAAAGGTCAATTTTTTGCAATTGTTTTTACAAATGTTTATCTAATGCCATTTTAATGACATGTTAATCATGGAAAATTGTGCTTAATCACTTATATGTATGTTATGAATTTTAAATTGAATCATTACATGTTCCAATTTTGAATTTTGGTTTGAGGAAAAGATACTTAACAATCTCATTCAATTACATTATTTTCATAAAAGGTCCCTTCATGATACAAAATTTTAATTTTCAAAAAACATTTAGTAATGGGGGACTATTCGACATGTCTCAAAAACACTCAAAACATAAAAAAAAGTTCAATTTTGTGCTTTTTGAAATTTAGAATCTATTTAAAGTTCATGAGTCTTTTATGACATGTAATGCAATGTATATTGTGTTTAAAACAAAGTTGTAACTTATAATAACAGAAACTAAAGCTTAAAATGTCAAAATGTTTAGGTGTGATTTGAAATTGTGATCATGTTTAAAACAAAATGCAAAATCTAACAAAATTTGTGCATTTAAAAATTTTCATATTTAGTTTTTAAATGATTAACACAAAATATATGACATATTGGGGCAATTGTAAATATGATAATAAAAAATTACAAAAGATTTCATTCAAAAAATCCTCTCTATAAAAAAAACATATTTGGCAAAAAGACTTCAAAAGGACAATATTCCTTCATCCCAAGTAAACACATTGGATTCTTAACTCTTGTTTGGAGCCACATTTTTTAAATCATAAAAAATATGTAATGATTTCTTTCAACTTATAAATGGAAATATTTCTAAAATATTTCAAACTCACCTAACTTGATGGGTGTGATTCCTACTATCTTATTAGCACTGTAAAAGTTTCATTCACATTTGTCTTCAACCTTGTGATAAAACCATGCAAGTGTTGCACACAATACTACTTTGACCCTTATGAAGTTCGATGGAACACCATTTGTTCAATTATTTTTCCAAGTTGACTTTTTAGATTTGAGATGTTTCATTTTGTTGACATGTCCTATTTGCCAAAATGATAGGTTGACATCCACTTTACCAATTTGCCAAGTTGATTTTGCTAAATTACCAAGTCCAAATTATCATATCACCAACTCCTCATTGCCAAATTATTAATGCTACATTGCTAATTCACCAAGTTGATTTCATCTTGTAGATTGGCCAAATGCCCTTTAAATTGCCCCAAATTAAAAAACTTCAAAAGTTGCCTAAAACTAATTAATTAATTATTTTGTTGCCAAACGACATGGGTGGATGAATTTGGGCATGGCTACAATTAACATCCAAGTCATATCCACATCTAATGAATACTCCCCCCCCCTCCTAACCATGCCCCATCCCTTCACCCAAAAAAGACCAAAAAAATGTTTGAACCCATCATTATGCAACTTAAAAATTGATGGTTTTCTTTTTTGGGCAAAAATTAATGTTCCATAAAAACAAGGTGTTGACAACAAACCATGCTAATATAACAAATTTCAACTACAACAATCATCCACCAAATTTACATTTTGAAAAACTTAATGTTCAATTGTCTAATTGTTCCATGAAGAAATTTCAAATTTATAATGATAATTGGTAACCCAATAAAACATATATTGAACAACTTTTAAACTATGCTAGCAAATCTTGGTTCAATTTAAGAAAGGTTTAATTATATAACTTTTCTATGTTGTTCATGAGCTAGTTCTTTGTCACCCAAGATAGTTGGTCAATTCCCTCCACATTATATTTTTAGATCTCCCTTGCCTTTCATTTGAATGAAATTTTTGTTTGTCACGTACGTCCTTGAACCTATTCACCACTTGTGTATTGAACTACATTTACTTCAATGATTGATATCAACCTCTATATGTTAAATTCATTTTCAAATCCAAGCAAATTTTGTAGGAAACAATAGCAAGAAAAAACATCAAGGAAAAAAAACACATGCAAGCTATATGTGGTTAATAATTCTTGAAAAGTCCTTAATATTCCACTTGTGTGTCCTCAACAATAGATCTAGACAACCCCTTTTGTGTTTCCTATTCAACATTGATTCAAAGAATGTATGTTGGCGTTCCTCTTTGAATGAAATCATAATTCAAAAGACCAAAAAGGATCCCATTCCACCTAAAAAATCTTTTGTTACAATCAACAATTTGTTGAACCATTATAAATTATACCCCAAGGGAAGCTACTTCCATTTATTTCCAAATAGTGTGGTAAAAATATAGTGCTACTTATTGGAAAAAGGAAAATTACATTTACTTAAATGTAAGTAAGGTGTTTAATATTTCAAATTATGAGTTCATATACTTAAAATATCTTAGATTTAATACATTTCATATATATATATATTATATCATTTCATAGCACACCAAAAGTTACCCATTTATCTCACATGTTTTATAAAATATATAAAGATCAACTTCCATAGGCTATAATCACCTATTTTATGATATATTAAAAAGGAGCCTACATTTGAACCAAATGAGATTTAACAATGGATACATGTATTGTCAACTACACCTTCCACATTGGAAAATCAGACTAGGTTTGGAATTCCTCCACAACTATTACCATCACTCTTTCAAGCTAATTGATCAAACTAGGGTGCAAACAAAATTAACATAGACAAATTCATGTAGAAGAAGTGAAACAATCAACCTCCCAATTACAAATAGTTCATTACAAGTGAGGAAGTTAACACCATAACAAATTTTATAAATTGCATAATGGCAAATCGATGGTAAAAAGATCAACGCCTAACTTTTTTTTCCAAAAACCCAACTGTAAGGAGTTTGCATTGAAAGGTGATGTGGCATGCAACCATTGCACAAAATGTAGTTTTGAATTACATTTTAAAATCTAAAATTTTATTTTTATATTTTACATTTCATTTTAAAATTACATATTTGAATTTGCAACATGACAAATCATTCATAATTTGAATCCAAATGATGATCCCAAACCATGTAAAATATAATTATTTAATTTGTATAATATGAAAATTTCCCCCAAAAGTTAGATCAATTTTGAGAATTTTTATTTGATTTATTTAAGCATTCAAGAGTGTTTACAAGTGTTAAATTATTATTTTTTCATCATCAAATCTTAATAGAAAATATTAATATTTTTATCTATCATTCTTGAATGTGTATTACGTCACAATACATAAGTTATATGAGAAATATTGAATCCTAAATTAAATTGTAAATTTTATAAGCATGTTATTCAATAATGATTACATGTGCAATGGGTTACTTAACATAGACTTACCTACAACACACTTGGATTTTTACATAACAACTTCCATGTATTTTGCATTTTCTTTTCGTATGATAGGTTTTAAATTGTTTGCAATATTGAACAAAAAAACTTTGGTCATGGTATTCAAGTTCTCCACTCACTCTCATCATCAACTTTGTCAAAAGAAACTTATAAAGAATTAGGTAGTACCCCTAGGCTTCATGCAATGCCTTGAATTAGATGGCAACATGGAAATGCACTCAACAATTGATACTCATGTAATGTAATGCAAATGCAACAATTAACCTAAACTTTGTGATTTGCTCTTGGCATTTGATAATGACATTGTTACGAAAGCCAAAAGTTGTAGGACTTGCCCCATGTGAAATGTCTTCCAACATTTCAACTAACAACACAATGCAATAAAAAAAAAATTCAACCTAAGGAACCATGAAAACAATTCAAACCTAATTTTGAAACCATGAAAAAACAACAAAACAAACATATGAAAATGAAAAACTATAACTCTCCACAAAGAGCTTTGACAATGAGTTGCAACAAATGAAATGTTGGAGGTTGAAATCACATGAATGGTTGACCACCTAACCTTACATGACATGCACACAAAACAAGCTTAGAAAACAAAGATGCAAACAAAGCTTGGAGCCACACTAACAATCAAACAACCAATTTTAGATGACCACACACAAAACAAACAACTTAAAAAACAAAAATGTGAACAAAAATTCTTCAAAAAGCAAAAAGTAATTTCAAAAAGCACTAGTACTAGAGCTTTTAAGGATTACAAACAAGATGAAAGAAGATCATCACAAAGAACTTTGAAGTTTCAAGAATGCATGAAATACATCACATACAACTAATTTTAAAAAGGAAAAAATGTATGAGATTAGATCAAAGCTTTAGAAAGCACAAACAAAATGAGGAGAGGATCACCACCAAGAATTCTAAAGCTTCAATAGTGCATGAAAATTGTTGTGCAAACAACTAGCTTCAAAAAGCAAAACATGTAAGAGATTGGACCAAATCTTCAAAAGGCACAAACATAAAGAAAAGAGGATTGTCATCAAGAACTTTGAAGCTTCATAAGCACGTGAAAATAGTTGCAAACAACTAGCTTCAAAAAGCAAAAACTATAAGAGATTAGACCAAACTTCAGAGAGCACAAACAAAATGAGAGGATTGTCACTTGACCCTTTGGAAGGAGTTGAAAATAGTAGAACAAGACATTAACACTAACAACTAGTGTGAATTAAATGGTGGACGCTGGAATCATAATTTGGTAAGCCACTCTCCCAACCTCCATGTGAATGGATAGTGCAAAAAAAGATGTTGCACATATCATAATCAAGTATGCCAATCTGAAACCTTGTTGCACTAACAAGGCTACCATTAGGTGTGATGGCACCTTTACCCACTTACAAAGGTGGTCACCTAAGTAGTGTGAGGTGGAAGTAGAGGGTTTGCAGGATAGTTTACCAAGGTAATTCAGCTGTGGATAAACCACAAAGTCTGAGTCATGATGGGTTTCCAGTGAATGGTTCACTAGTGTTTGCTGTAATCACATAATCCGACACAACCCACAGGTACTAGCATTCATAATCCCCATGAGAGCCAGTGTAGTGGTAGCCTTGGTTTGTGCCAAGATCCACAAGGGCCACAAACTAGTCTTGGTTAACCATATCAACACCCATTGATCAATGTACAAAAGCTTCCTGAGCAAGTTGTTTCGGCTTTGGGCAGTGAAACTGAATTTGGTAATGAAAATGTGCAATTCTTTGATTTCTGTGATCAGTGGAGTTGTGGCATCTAAACCTTTATTGGCTATCTGTCTGATAGGAGTGCATTCTGATTTCTACTATTGTTGTGCTTTGCTATGACCTTTGCTTCCAAGCATTGATTGCATGTGGCCAATAAAAGCTATGTTGAAACTAAAATACAAGTGGAAAAGGCCCACAATGTAGTGATATATCTGCACAATAGTGGTATCACCATCTAGTGTGTCCAATGGACTGGGAGCTCAAAATTTTCTATCCATTAATATTACAAGACATTTGGACGTGTCCTGACAATAGTGGCTCGATTGGAAACTGTGATAAACATCAATTCACAAGAGGCCACACCACTTCTCACAATGCAAATTGCCCCAACATTGCACAAGGAAATTGTTAGTCCTCCACAATTCATGAAACTGTTTTATTCCTATCACCTGCCCTTGTTTTCTGCATCATGATATGATCACATAGTTCTCCATTACATACTGATTCCAACAAGCAAGTTCCTAGCTGCATAGAAACATCTTTGCCAAACCTAGGAGCATTTTTGCATTGAGCACATTTCCATTCACAACATCAAGATACAGAACTTAGCTTCTCTCCATATCACGACAATAATCAGATTTTTGCTCCACGTGGGGTCCTCTCAAGAAACAGACCCTGAACCTTTGAGTATCGCTTTGAACGTAAAGGATCGACACAGCCTATAAGCAAAAGAACAGAACCCATGCACAAGATGGACTGCTGGCATCACAAACAATAATATCTGGATGGACTGACACGACCATCCTTGGAATTGATGGAGCCATTGACATCCCTTATCACACTATCTTTGCAATTAACTTAGCAATGGTGAGTGTAGCACCAAGAAGCTGATTGCAATGGGTGCAAGGAATTGTAGCATATTCACAGCAAAAAGTCCTGATGGTGATACAAATGAGAGAACTTTTTTGTCATTTAGCTAATGTCATGCAGGAGAAATTTCATACCTGGCACAAACTAGCATTGTTTGATTGTTCATGGGTTTAGGGTTTAGTGTTCATGATGCTCCTGCATGTTGCATGCATGTCAATGAAGCCATCCCCCACAATACACATTGGACTGGCATCTGCTTTGAATGACTTGTTCATAAACACCCCTGCAATCTTCAAACACTTGTAAATGAGCACATGCAGGGAGCTGGTTGGAAGAAAATTTTTGAACTCATCAGGATTTATGCTTCAGGCTTGTTGCAATTCCAGAAAAACCCCATTGCATTCTCAAATTGCTTAGCCCCTAGCATCTCTTGAAATCCCGAACAATTTATTTCAACCATGGGAGTTGCCATTCAAAAAGCTGGAGAGGTTGCAGTTTGACCTTCCTCCATTTTGTACAAGCTAAAAAACTGCAAAAGCTTTTTGAACTTAAGAAACTGTGGATTTGCACATCATTCATAGGAAGATGCAGAAAAAAGTGGTTATCATCCCTGAGAAGATTTAGCCGAATCTGGCTATAAACCAAATAAGAAATACAAATCTTTAATCATCCTTCTGTATCTTTTTGCTAGAAATTAAAAACCAAGTATAGAAATCTGGTGATTTTTGCTATTTTTTCCCTTGCTTTTGGCGATTGAAAACTTCCAAAATTGCCTAGTTTTATTATTTATTATTTTTTAATTTCTCTTTTTGGCGAAATTTCTCGAATGAGAAAAAGGCTGCCGCTCACTTATTGAGATATCAAGTACATCTTGCTATCCTTCTATGGAGGATGCCACCCACTCTTGCATTCAGAAGTGTACCACACTCACTAGAATAATCACCTGTGGTGTTGCCATATCAAAATGTTCCCAACATTGTCTCCAAATAAGAACTTCAAACACTCTTACCGAAACTCGTGAGAAAGGCAAGCCCTTTCATCTAATGATAAGAGAAATAAATATAAAATGTGGAGGCTACCAACATAAATTTAAAGCATTATGCCAAATGAATGGATGTCTGTGTATGTAACACCTCATACAAATTCAAGAAACACTAGATATGGACTTATCATGAAGTTCCTAAAACCCATGATAATGAAGATTGTGTAATATGCATTGAATGTGTATATATTATTAATATAATTCAATGCACATGTGAAATAAATGTACGTGTGAATTTTTAAAAACCTCTAATTTTATCCAAAAGATTCAAAACTACTATTTTGAAGACATGAAATTTGAACTATACATATATATATACACACAATAGGTTTGATTGAGTTTGAATGCTATAGACATAGTCACTTCTTGATTGCCATAGTAGCCCAGGCAATATGGTTGTGTAACTCTCCATCTCATGTTCTAACCCAAGATACCTAGTGATTAGTTGACCTGATGACCCCCACTACAGTTTGAGGGCTATATTGGGTAACATCTAGCATGGCGGCTTAATGGTGATTTAACCCACAATCACTTTGAATTTTGTAAAAGCCCCCAATATTCAAGGGACTTTACATGATATATGGGTTTAAACTTGCACTAACCCTGATTACTACATTCAAGAAGTCTTTACTTGGTCACCCCCTACACCCACACCACATACCTTCCTTGGTCCCATGTGTTGTTTACTCATGGTGAAGGCTTCTACATGGATTAATCCTTTCCTATGGCATGTCATAATGCATTTTATATCCTTTCCGTGCATGTATATATATTCATCTATTCATGCATCCATACACATGGTTGGTCAAGTTTTGGTTTGAAGGCCTTGGGGAATGTAGCAGCTAGTGTCCTTTGGTGCTATTTCCATCCATGTATGTTGTGGTAGGATCTAACCTCAGTTAAGCTTCCAACCATGAACACATAAAGAACAACAAAACTCCAACCACAGCAAGTCAGTTGGCATGTGTGGGGTTCAAGGTAAAATGGGGTACAAGGCTAGCTATGATTTGGCAACTGACTGATGGTGTGATTACCTACAATTTGTGATGTGTAACCAAACTGGCAATCATCCACAAGAAGATTTAGCCAAATCTGGCTATAGACCCAATATGAAAGTAGAAAAATTTAAGAAGATTTTTATATTTTTGGCTACCTGCTGGAAATTGTAGAAATCTGGCAATTATTAATCTTTTTTTTTTGGAAATCTGGGAAATTAGGGCCATTTTTTCACAAGAATCCTTTGTATGTGTCAAGATCATATTTGCAGGTTTTAAAAAATTGCAAAACTTCGCCCAGAAAAATACTGTGTGTGACCATAGTTTGATTTTCAACCCAAAAAAAATAAAGATGAAAAATCCAGAATTTTTTGGAATTTTTTTTAATATTCTAAATTCAGAGTTCTGGATTCAGCTATACATAATTTGGAAACATAGACCCTTGCCAAAAGGATGAATTATCAATTTATGCCCTCCCTCCCTTCCTTCCTTCCTTTTCCCTTCTGGGGGGCAGGGTGAACCAGCATCCACCAGGGCACATCCACTGGATGTCCATTATTACTCAGTTGTGGATGAATCTCAACTGAGTTAATATTTGGTTTCACCTTGATAACTAATTCTGTAAGAAATAGGTCTCATATATAGGTAGATAGGTAGGAAAATAGGCAATTACAAGGTAAGTAGATGGTCTAAACATGGTTTAGGGTTGTTTCTACTACCTACCTTGTAACAACCTGCTTGTGGGTTGTTAGTGGGTAGGTAGTGAAAAAAAGCACCTGAGCTAACCACCGTGGTTAGATAGTGAGCTGGAACCCAACAGAAAACTGTTTCCTGACCACTTAGCATCCATCCTTCAGGGTGTGCTGGTGGGTGTTGGTTCACTGTGGGTGCTTTTTTCTTTTATAAAGTTTGGCAGGGTTCCATCATTTGTTTTTTAATGTCCATAAGAACATTGGTGCAGACTCCAGACTCCATACAAAGCAAAGTAAAAAAGCAAATCTGGGGACAGAGTCAGGGGCATCCCACTTGGATATGTCACAATGATTTATCTGTCGTCGTGCAACCAATGTTGTTAGTAGAGAGCCCAAGCTGGGGAGTAGAATAATGGTTATACGGCACTTCAAACTTGAAACAGACTACAGCCCTAGATTGAAAGATAACAAGGGGTCCATCACACTCTGGCCTTGCCATTTACATTAAAAAATATCTAAAGGCAAAAGAAGAATTATGGGAATTAAAATATTTCACCATGCAAAAATTTAATCTTCAAAAAATCCTCTAAAAGAAACCAAAATCCTTCAAGATATTATAACTCTATAATGAAATAAGGATCACAATAAAAATCAATTGCTAGGGAAGACAAAAGGGAAGACCAAAGAAAGGTCAAAAGACACATAATTTGCAGGAACCAAAGAAAGGAGAAAGCTAATCCCTCTTGTGGTAAAAAGCTATCTCACCCATAGCCTCTCTAATGTCACTTACATGCAAATCATGAGATTTAGTAATAATAGGAGGTTTAGAACAAGCATCTCCTATTAACACAATCTTTCTCTCTATAATAAAAGTTAAAACACGTTGAAAAACAATATTAATACATTATTTTAAAAAATTAAATACAAAAAGACAAAAATAAATGACCTCCTAATTATCTATCATGAAAAAGATCAACCCACTCCTTAATAAAACGATCCATATTATGCCCAAATGTGTTATAATTTTCATGACCATTGAAAAAAAGTGGTGTCCTTCTACATTTAAGGATCTTAAAAGTGACACTAAATTTCACAATTACATCTGCCGATCAACTAATGACATTCATAGTCACCATCTCCCATCTCTATAACTAATCTCAAGTTTTCAATACAAACCAAAATATCATCTTTCAAAAATCCTCATATAAAAATAGACCTATTACCTAGGAGCCAAAATCTGTTAAGCTATTATACGCTATGACGAATCTAAAGACAATACCCTAGCCTTGGTAGGCAAGGCCAATAAATCTCAGGCACGAAGAGACCTCCTCCTTCTGTGGAGCTTGATATTAAGCACCCGCACAGAGGCCAAGTTGAAAAAAGTATGTTCCCCAAAAGAAAGAAAAAGTCGTCTGTAACAACTAACAACACCCTTTTTGTTTGTTGGATTCATGTTTGTGTGGCTTTCCATCCCGGACCCTCCTCTCTTTCCATTTGGGACCCTCCTTTAGTACATAGGAGGAGGAGAGTATATCTATCTTTCGACCATTCCAGGATTTGAGGTGGCTGTCCCAAGGTCTATTACCTCAAGCCTGCACAAACCAAACATTCTGGAAGGGTCTCTGTCCGACTCAAGAACCCTGTCATCTTTTGATGAGACCTTAGTCTTGGACATAAAACACTCCATCATTTCCAACAGTGTATCTGGAGACATCTTTACCCAGTGGTATAGCGCTGTGGGCTTTCTGTGTCAGGTCCGTGGGCTTTACACCCTGTGTAACCACTATTTGGACTGCATTGTCCAACGTGTCACTTTCTCATTGGTCCAGAAGAACATAATTTTCTCCCTTCTCTCCTTTAGTTTTTAGTCCAGAAACCAATTATGCCCAGTACCCAACAAGAGGAGCTGGATTACCAAAATAGTCTCAGCACATTTGCACCAAGACTATATTTGGTAATCCGGCTCTTCTCACCAGTTACCTAATACATAATGCCTGTTGGGCTTTCTATTGTCCCCTTATTTATTAAAATTTTAAATTTTAGAAATTTAAAAATAAAAATAAAATAGAACACAGATATGTGTTTTATACATGTTGAAACCCTCAAATGAAAGGCATTACCGGATTTGGGCTCTGCTTGGCTCTACCTCGCAAGGGCCATTATTCTGGTAAAGCCCTCGACCTTTAGCTTCGCTACCTCTTATTACAAAACACAGACGGACCAAGCCTTTGACGACATGGAGAGAATTCTGACACATTATAACCTGTCCATATATACTAAGAGAAATGCAACAGAGCCATAGTATTGCAGAAAGACTCATAAAGAGCACGAACATTATAGAAAGTGTAACACCTGCCGCAAGAGCATAATGCCCACCTCTGATCCGTAAAGTGCATGTGCAATGCAGAGGAAAAAAAATATGTTGGTTAACATGCCCTCCAAATTCATTACAGAAAGTCTGCCAGGTCTTTCCATTAGTCATTCAAGTCATCGCTGGCAGATTTCGGCCCTTTTTCAGTCTCTTTACGGCTGCAGAATTGGCCCACCTTGCTGATTAATTGTATGGTTGGCGGATTTTGTAGTGTTCACCTTGCAGGTCTCCAGCATTCCCTGCCTTTTAACACCAAAGAGCAGGCTGTAGATTACAGATTCTGCCATGTAAAAGCACACACCAGGCTCACCCAAGGCATGCTTACTGGGTAGAATCCACAGCCTATGGCCCACTCTTTAGTACACAAAGTTCCATACTTGCCAATTTGGAATATTCGTAGGCAGAATCAGCTGCCAAGGCCAAATTTTGTACTTTCCTACTTGAGTAGGGTGGTAGTAACGCAGACCCATTATATAGGGGGTATTTGTTGGCCTTGCCTGTGGAGGCAAGGATATTTATTGTGTTTACACTCATTATAGAGTACTAGTGTGAACCCGGTGCATAATGCACCCGTCGAGCAAAAAAAAAA
>Ga0209611_10004069_pt1 | contig 25089 bp, 17 predicted proteins | sample S1TSphgellanicum_3_FD_187693 | JGI IMG/M metagenome (GOLD analysis project Ga0209611, IMG submission 187693) | Host-associated microbial communities from peat moss isolated from Minnesota, USA - S1T2_Fc - Sphagnum magellanicum MG (SPAdes) (version 2) | ecosystem: Host-associated > Plants > Peat...
CCCCCTCCCCCCCTCCCCGCCCGATACAAAAATTACTCGAAAACAATTTTTTAAAATAAAAAAATCCTAAAAATCAACAAAATGTTGTCAGCAAGAAAAAAGACCCAAAAAACTTGTCGGAGAAAATAAATAAAAAAAATAAAAATAGATATATATTCAAGAAAAGAAAACCGTGGGCTCTGGACTCTGGGCACTGGAGGTTATGAAAATAACCACCTAATTTAGAAAATGAGGAAATTTCCTTTCAAAGGGAGGCCATATGTCATGTAAGCTCCTAGAAATTCTCAATCCCAAATTGTCGCAATTGCCATTGAGGAGGAGAAGGAGGAAGAGGACTGGAGTGGACCCCCTGCTTGCTGCTCAAGACTCCACACCACACTTACATCGCACGCACAGACAACAAACAAACAAACAAACCCAAACCCAAACCCAAGTGTGTAAGAAGAAGAAGAAGAAGAAGAAGAAAGAAGAATCTTGTGCAGAGCTTTCATGGGGCCTTGTTGTTGTTGTTGTTATTGTTGTAGTATTTGAGCTTTTTTTTTCCAACTCTTGTGTCTCTGTCTCTCTTGTTGCCTCTCTCTCTTCTTCTTCACCCAACATACATACACTTACATAATTTCGTCCAATTTTTTTTTTCTTGGTTGCCAACAAAGTTGCCGGCTGTGATTGCACTCCACGACGACGGGACTGATATCAACCTCCAAGAGCTGTGAAATCGATCGATCGATCGATCACGGTCTTGGTTTGGGTACGATGATGCATTTTTCTCATGTTTTATTATCATGGAGACACTTACTTACATACATATATACATACCTACATAAAGATATGATCTTTGTCCACTTGGGTACTAGCTACTCCGATCTCTCTAGTAGTTTTAGGAGACATTTGCCTTGTTTTTTCAAAAGAAAAAAAAGATGGTTTTGGGTGTCTGAGAGATTGATATACGTACATTTGTTGCGTGAGGTTCTGGTGGCCGTCTTTTTGTCGCACTCTCCGTTGTTCAAGCGATGATCTTATGTGTCGTGCAAGTGTTTCTTCTTCTTGTATTATTATTATTATCATTCCGAGAATTTTTCTTGAATATTGTTCAAGAGTTGTTTCTCTGGTTTTGCTACTCAGACAGAGTGGTGATGATCTCTCGATTGCAATCACGTTGTTCTGAAACGTTGTGCATTGGGTGGTACCTGTCGAAAAGGGCGGGGGGTGTCTTTGAGCTGACAGGATTTTGTTGCTGGTGTGATGATAGATACGTTACAAAGTTTAAAGACGTGAAATCTTCTGGCCGATGATCTTAGTTTTGCTGGGCTTGTGGAACACTTTTTGTTTTTTTTCCTGTTGTTTAGGAATTTTGTCTTGTTGGTTTTTGTGACAAGCCCATAAGGGGATTGGGGGAACTCATACTTTGTGATGCTGTGGAGATTGTTCTCCATTTGTGGGTGTGAGATTCTTGTATGCAATCTTGTGTTGCCTGGTGTTGTGCAAACTTTTTGGGTGTCAATTTTTTTTGTCTATCAGATCTTGACACTTTGGAAGAGTCTTTTGGAAGTTGGTTCTAATGTCGCACTTGCTTTTAGGCGGTGATTAGAAAGATTTATTTGTTGTCCTATTATTGTTCATGTGGTTTTTTTATTTCGTGGCATTCTCTTTTTTTTCCATGGGTGGGATGATGTAGGCTATTCAAGAGAGTTTCTGGTGAGGGGTATATGACCACAGATAGATCTGTGCTAACATTATGGGGATGATTGGAGTTCCAATTTCGTGTTTTGAGATTAGGCTTTCTTTGGGTGGGCAAAGGAACATCTAGAGCCATATTAGAACACAATTTTTTCATGTGTTTGTTTTTCTTCTAAAGCTGATCTTGTGCTTGTAACAGACTGTGGTAACCTGAAATAGTATAGGGAATGCTTATGCCTTCTAGGGTTTGTTTCATTGAAGCTGACCTACTATCTGGACTGTTTTCCAGTGGTGTCTGAAGATAACATCTTGGTGCCTATCTGCTGGACTACTGTAGTTTGAGGCAAGAAGAAGCTCTGTACTCAGTTATGCTGTTTCTCACATATTTGGGGATGATATATGTTGCACTAACGGACTTTCTTGTTGCTTTTGAGTCTGAGGTGAGGAAAAAATTAGGGTTTGGTATGCATGGTGATTTAGGTGCTTCCTTGAGCTATTGGGGCATTCTAGCTGTGTTTGGAACGAATCCTTTTACTGCTGCTGAGTTTGTGGCAAGAGACTTTGCACATGTGCAAATGCCAATAAAATGTGAAGCACATTGACAATCTTGTATTGGAACTAAGCATGTTTTTTGTCATTTGTGTTGCCAAAATGTCTGAAGAGTTCTTGAGGGACTTCTTCCTAGTAGTTTACACACATTAATGTGGGGGATTGGCAATCTTGAAGTGAAAAGCAGAGAGTCTTCTTTGGTACTGTTCTGTGACCTAAGGGGTCAAACAGTCTGTTGGGCAAAAGGGTGATTGGTGTAAATCTCACAAATTGTTGGCAAGTACCTTACGTTCCATTGCTCAACTACATACACCACTTTTGGGTGTTCCCATTTGCAGGAATAGATGGTAATTGTCTGACATTTTTGCTTGGTGGTGGTGTCATGATGCCCTGAAGCCAGAGTTCGATGAACAGTGCTTTAAAATAGCATCCGAGTGTTACAGCTTTGCATCAAATTTCAATCCCTGAAAGAAAGGCAGCATAGTTTGACTTCACAATGGAAAAGACAAAGAATAAAGACAACCTTCGAGCTGCAGGCAAGAAACGGGTATGTTGCATCTAAACCCCTATGCATCTCTTTTGTCTTTTCTATTCAATGTTCAAAAGTTTAGCAGTGGTCAGTTTTAGCCCTACTTTGCCCAAAATTCTAGGAATTTCTTGTGGAATTGTTTGTCAACTTACTAAAGCAGGAGGAATCGTAGAAGAAATCAGTTGATTACAAAACTCTGGACATTTTCTGGATTTACTAAGTGGATTTACTCTCTTCTTGCATTCTTCAGCTTCAGGAATATCGGCAAAAGCGTCAACAAAAAGAGAGCCCCAACAACTCTGCAAAGGCTTCTGCTGAAGATGAACAAAGCATAGATCATCAAACAAGTGGCTCAATTTCAGATCCAGATGGTGATGAAGCTGCTTCAGCTGGAGTTGTCTCAACTGAGGAAGACAATAGTACCCTGACCATGGACTTTGCACTAGAAGTTGGCAATCTTCAATTATCTTCTTTGCAACTGACGAGGGAGTCTATTGGCAGCAATGGTGACTTCCATCGATCTCTTTCATTCTCTGAAGATGAGCAAGAGAGATCAAGGAATGATATCACTTCAGATGCTGCAGCCTCTCATGAAGAGCCTCAAACACTGGTATTATACCAGTCAGAGCATGAGAGGCATGGGTGGAATCTTAGAGGGGAAGAGTCCCTAACACTTTTGGGCAAACCCACTCAGTTGGGTGCACAATGGCAAGGGAGCATGTTTGATAGGGTTGGAAAAATTGATAGCAATATGCATCAGTACAATCACATACATGATGGAGTGGAAGAGGATTTGAGCTGCTCTTGGAGTGAAGATACTGACAGCAGGGATGGATCACCTGCAATAGATGGTACAAAGGCTGGGCTTGAGGAGATACAATGCAACTGCTTGGGCATGGAGGTAGTCTAGAAATAGCTCCCCAGAATCTTGTCAGCCATTCCTGGTGGTGTTTTGATTTCTGCTCAATCCTTAGCTTGCACCTGTTTCACTACTTTTATTGATGACTTTGTTCTCATTTTGTAATGTGGTCTTAGTGCTAAAGTGAGGTTGCTTGACTCACGACAGAAATGGAAAGACACCAAAGGCAGGTGCCTCAGGGTGCCACACTGGATGTTCTTCATATAAGAAAAAAATTGAAACTTGTAGATTGCATCAAGTAAGAGAAATTGTGCCAATGTTCCATGTACACAGATAAGAGGCCCATCTCATATGAACCCACTTTGTTCAACTTTGCACAAAATCAGAGGTATTGCTACAATAGATCTTGGGTGGGTGGTCATTGATATGAACGCATTCACAGTCATGTTCAATTGTTTTTTGCTGGGGTGCTCAAACCTTGTGGAAGGAGAGCTCATGCTTCATCCTAATGGGTATAATGTCTTTCCCTTTTGCTGTGCAGTCGAAAGACCAGATTGAAAGCATTCTTGAGGACAGATCAAAGTTGGTGGCTTCTCAGCTTCAAACAGCTCTGGAGCAGATACAAGCAGCTGCTGAAAGTGAGGCCCTTTCTGCATCTGAACTGAGAGGACTTCAAGAGGAAAGACATCATGAAAAGGCTTCATTTGATGCAGAGGTGTGGAAGTTGGTGCAGCAAGGCTTAGGGAAAGAGAGTATTTGCCTCATGAATGGTGTAAATCAACCGTCACAGGTTCAGATCAAAGAGGTACAGGTTGCCAATAAGGTTGACCAAGCTATACTAGAGGGATGTAGAAGGGGTGACGAGCAGATTACAACTCAAGGCAAGGAGCATGCTAAAAGCTTGGATCTTGAGAAGCTCAAGACTTTGTCTATGATGGATGATTTAGGCAAATGGGTCCAAAGGCTAGAAGAGGAGGAGAATAGACAGTGGGTTACTGCAAGCAATGAATCTAGGCATTCACAGCAAAATGAATCAGTAGCAGATGTGACTGGCATGAAAGAAACAGAGCAACAGGAGGTGCAGAGGTTGGAACCGGGTGCAGAGTCCCAGATGGTGCAAGAGCAATTACAGGCAGATGGAAAAATTGGAATTCCAAAAGAGGCAGCATCTCAGGAGGAGAAGGACAATGAGGAAGCAACTAACTCTTCAAGCCAGTTGATGGAACTTCAGCAGCAGCTAAAAACACTGGAACAAGAAAATGAAAAATTAGCCAGCAGATTCCAAGCAGTAGAACAGCTGCTGAAGGAATGCAACAATGAGAATGAACAGTTAAGTATGCAGTTGCAACAGAGAGAGAAGAGGGAGGAAGAGATGTCTGGTGAGCTTGGGACATGGAAGGAGCATGCCCACAGTTTGGAGGTTGAGACACTAAAGTATCTCTCTGTGATAGAGAAATCACATGAACGTCTGCAGAGGTTGGAAGAGGAGAACAAGCGGCTAGTAACCAGCAATGATGAATGTGGTCAATCACTGAAGGATGCGTTGCAAGAGATTATGTTGCTGGCCAACGAGTTAGCCAAGCTGGAGCAAGAAAAGGACTTACAGATGGGAAGGACATTACAGCAGGCAGCAGCACTTCAGAAAGCTCAAGAACAATTACAGGCTGCTTCTGAACGTGATGTTTGTCTTGTGTCAGAACTGAAAGAGTTGGATGCAGAGAGGGCTGAGCTTCAATTCAAGGTACGAGAGATGCAGGTGCAGGTGCAGGACTTGAGTGCGGACAATGTCCATGTGGTGGCAGAAGTGAGGCGATTGGATCAGAAACTGGAAGCTGTGACAAGTGAAAAGAGAGGGCTTGCTAGTCAGGTTGACCAACTTCTTCAAGATAGACAAAGAAGGGACGTGGAGGTTGCAGAGGAGCTGGGTACATGGAAGGAACATGTTCGGAACTTGGAGTCTGAGAAGCTGGAGTTTTTGTCTTCAGCTGAGGCTTTGAATCAACAGATATGGAGGCTTGGAGATGAGAAGAAGAAACTCATAAATGAATCCAACCAATCACTGCAGGAGTTGTGGGGGGAGAATGCTAGATTGAAGAAGGAAATTGGCAAACTGGAAGCAGAGAAAGATCGACAGGAAGGTGAGAGATTGGAACTGGTGGCAGGGCTGCAGACAGTGTGGGAGAAATTACAGGCAGCTAATGAGCGTGAAACATTTCTTACGAAAGAGGTGACAGGGCTTCAAGGATGGAGAGATGCAGAATTGACTGGTTTTGTTGCCAAAATACAGGAGCTTCAGCAACAGCTGCAAGAACTGACAGAAAAGTATGATTTTGTGGTCACCCAATCTCTTGAAACTTCTCGAATGCTGGATGAATTGCAGATGGACAAGGTCCAATTAGGAAAAAAGGTTTCTGAACTTGTGCTTGAGAGAGAAACAAGGGAAGAGGAGATTGCTAGGGAGAAGGTGACATGGAAGGAACAGTTGGAAGCTGAGAAATCAAAACTTCAGTCAGAAAGTGAAAACCTCAAGTCTGTAAGTGAAGATTTGAATGAACAGCTACAGAGGTCAGGAGAGGAGATCAGGCAATTGGGTATGAGGTCTGCTGAACTTAGCAAGATGCTTGAGGAGCTACAGGAAGAAAAGGCACGGTTAGTGGGTGAACTTGACAAGCTGGAGGAGGTAAAAGAACAACAGGAAGGGGAGAGACTGGAACTGGCAGCTAAGCTTCAAGTGGCGTGGAACCAATTGTCTGAAGTACGTGATTCTGAAACTCATCTGACATCAGAGCTTCAAATACTTAGAGAGGAGAGAGAGACAGAAAGGCTCAAGTCTGCTGCAGAGGTACAGGATCTTGAATGTCAGTTACATCAAGTACAAGAAGACAAAGGCCAGTTGCTTATCAGGGTGCAGGAGTTGACACAAACACTGGAGATGCTACATGATGCAAAGGTACTTTTGGGTTGGGGTGTAAGGATGGGATACAGGAGACATAATCTACATTGTCTTAGTTTGTGAACTGTGGGTGTGAAGTTACGAGTTTAGGTTTTATTTTGCAGTTGATGCACACTTGAAGAGCCAGCCAATGAAGGTGTAAGATGAGAATGCTGTTGATGGAATTTGTTTCTATCTCTCTGCAGGAATTGCAGGAAACGAACTCACAGCTATCTATTGAGGTTGTTAAGCTGGAGCAAGAGAAGGTTATTATTGATACAGAACGGTTGCAGCTCATTGGGGAGACACAGGCACTGAAGCTTCAGGTACAGAATGTTGAGAGGGATAAAAGTAAACTGGCGTCTGAGATCGAAGAACTGAATCAGTGGCTTCACAGGCCTGCTGCTGAGAAGAGGCAGCTGGTCACCAAGCTGGATGAAGTGATGCAGATGCTGCACAGGTTGCAAGTGGACAATTCTCAGCTGGTCAGTAAGCTTGAGATGCTTGAACAAGAGATGGAAACAACAAAGAAAGAGAATGAAATGCTGAAGCTTGAGGTTCATAGGCTGAAGGAAGAAAGAAGCAGCTTGATTTCTGAGCATGAAGAATCATATCTCCTGCACATGCAGCAGCTGGAAATGGAGATGGCAGGTCTTGTGAAATCTAGTATTCTGGTCCAGGAACTGGGGGCAGAGATTAGTACCTTGAAAGCTTATGTCTTCATGTTGGTGGAGGAGAAGGGAAACTTGAGACTGGCTATAAAGATGGATGAAGTGACACAGTTGCTGCAGATATTGCATGTGGGCAACTTCCAGCTGGTTGGGAAGGTTCACAAGCTTGAGCAAGAGGGAGAAAAGAGGACAGAAGAGAATAGGAAACTGAGCCTTCAGGTTCGGAGGCTGGATGATGAAATGAAGAGGTCCAATTCTGAGCTTGAAGAATCACACCTCCAGCTGCAGCAGCTGGAAGAGGAGATGGCAAGCCTTGAGAAATCTAGTAGCCTAGTGCAGGACCTTGGGGGGCAAATTAGCGCCTTGAAATCTCATGTCTTTGTGCTGGTAGAGGAAAAAGAAAATGTGTTGTCTGATGCGAGGGTGGTACAGGAACAGATCCAAGATGTAATCCAAGAGGGGGGCCAGGTTTTGTCTCCAAACATCATTTCACAGGAGGAGCACCCACAAGAGCTAGAGATGGTTAATGACCACCTTGCCAGCACACTTGTGCAGTCAGAAGATGAACTAAGAGGGGAGAAATCGGAGCTCACTGAGCAGTTGGACAGTTACAAGCAACATGTGAGTTCTGTCAGGCGGTTCTTTTGCCACCCATTGTCCCTGCTAGAGTTGCCTTGTTCTCAAAACTTTGAACCTGATCATGTCAACCTGTGATCTTTGTACTGCTTCATTGGAGACTTGACTAGCGAGTTTACAACGGCAGTTTAGGTATATGAGCATATCTGTTTTGATTACTAGTAAATTTTCTTGTCACTGAAAAACTGAACAATTTTGCAGGATGCCAGCAGAATTGCATTGGAGAATTCAGGGGATGTAACTGACTCGACACAGATGTTGTGAATTACTCACAACCCAGAAAGCAGTTGTCTCCAGGGAGCTCAGCATATCTGAGATGAGGGGGACGATCTGTACTGATGATCTGGCAGTTGCTGAGAGTTCTACTGGAATGGTGGTCAGAAGAGGCCATAGATTTGCAGCATCGGCATCTAAAATTGAAGAATCCAGAGGGGGACAGTTCCTTGGTAAGGACCCAAAGAATATGTTAGAGAGTGGGGAGGAGAAGTAAGCTGAGCAGGTACTATAACGTAAGAGAACAATTCAAGGAGGCAAGAAGGCAGGAAGGAATTGCTGTGCAATTTCCGAAGGTGAAATATGGACAAAAACAGCCTGAGAACTGAAAGCAAACATTGTGGTCAAGTGAAATCATTATGGTGTCATCCCCAGTCTCAAGCATTGCTAGCCAGTGTACCTCTTTTTCCTGCATCAGTTTGTTTTCATGTAATAGGCTTCAGGGCGTCATGTCCATGATGGGGAGCACATTGATGATCAAAATACTGGAGGTCAGTGGGTCTCCTTCTCTTTGCTACTTACCCTAAGAATCATCCACTTGGATAATTGATGTGAGTGTGAATGTATTGAGTGGAGAAATTGCCTGCTGCATTTAGGTTTGTTCAACTTTTTCTATTGAAAAAGAGAAGTTTGAAGTCCTGTGCTACAAAGCATCTCAGCCTGCAAGGAGAGGTAATCAAAGACTCTCTCTGTGGGGTTGGCAAGAGGGAAACTTGGGTACTAGCCAAACTGTATCTGTTATACATGCTAGTGTGGCTTTCATTATTCAACAATGTCATTGCACTCTCTTAGCTTCATGTTCAGCAGGTTCATGCTTCTGCTGTTTGTATAGAGTTCATCTGCCATTGTATGGCTATAGAAAGGAGAAGTTTTGTGGAACCTCACAGGTCTCAAACACAACCATTATCTTTGAAGGTACTAAGAGCTAGTGTGCAACTCTTTCTCTGCAGGTTGCAATAGTAGGGAATCAAATCAGCAGGAAATCAAGTCTGTTGGTGGCACTTGAGGACAGACTCCTTATAAGATGTCAAGATATTTTGCACATGCTGTCAGGTTTTGCCCGTTTTTTGAGCTGGATGATTGCAGGAGTTTTTTGTAAATCCCTGACAGTCATTTCAAAAGTGTTAAGCAGTCAGGTAGGACCTTGTTTGGGGCAATTTTTTCATCACTGGCTGGAATCTTAGGATTTAACAGAATAAATGAATTTGTGCTCAGTTAGTGTCTGCAGTTCATTTACTTCACCTACCATGATTTGGTTATGTTTCTGATTCATAAGGCATGAAGGATTTGTCCATTTGTTTCCCCATGTAGCTTCCCCACAATGTTGCTTGTCCCCTTTCTGTTTTGGAACTTCAGGGCAAGATAATAATGTGTAGAAGCTTACCATCTGGCTTGTTTCTTCTGTCTCAGATAGTGGTGCAAAACATTGGGCCTTGTGTGCATCCTTCATTCATCACTCAGATGGTGGTGCTGCAGAAAGATGTTGCAAGTTTTGGTGGGCTCAACGGATTCTGAGGTGAATTGAATTTTTTAATTTGTCTATTACATGCTTTGTGCTTTCTTGCTTTGCAGAAAAGGTTTTGTAGTTAATTCATAGGATTGTGAGATTTATGTTCAACAGGTTGTATTGTTGTAGGGCTTGCTCATAGACAGGTCTATGTAGTTGTTAGGGTGCACAATATGATGAAACAGTTGAGTCCTGACCCATGAAGATGATGTTGTTGCATGTTGTGTGCTCTTACCAACTTGCCAAGTTTCAATTCTGCAATGAATAGGACCACCCATTCATGTCTTTGCAGAATAATACTGCCTTGTGTGTCAATAGTGGTCTTGACATTGCAGCTGTGCAGGTGCAATCCATGAAGCAACACCGGGCAATTTGTAACAAAGAGAAAGTCTGCAAGAAGAAAATATATGTCAAAGGGTGGGATGCCAAGAAACAGAAAACTAATGTGGTAGCATTGACAAGGAATCTGTGATTCTTCTGGAGGAGAATGATACAGCTTCGAATTCACAATACAGCTTCGATTCAAGTATCCAGGAATAATGTTACCACATAATATTCATTGATGGAATAGTGTCATCAGGGCCAAGGGGAGAGGCCTTTAGCTCCTCTCCAAGAGTGGAAATGTCTGGGGCTTAGGGGTCAAAATCACATGAGTGTCTATGTATGAAAAAGGCCAGATAGAGGAGCCGGTCAAAAGGGAAAGTGATGGGACTAAATTTGTGGAATTCTTTTGCTGGAGTAAGAAAGTTCCAACTTTGAAGTGGAGAGGCGTCAGCTTGTGACTGATTTGCAACCCAAATCTCTACGGTTTGCAAAATTCTGTTCAGAGCCCACTTTTGGATCTTATGGAGTAAAAGTTTGTTGTGCCTTTTGGCACAATTGTTTGAAACAAAAAAGGATATTCACCCTGTGGCCAGTATTCAGCCCATTTCTTTTGAATAAAGGCCATTTCTAGTTTTCAAAAAAGGAGAGAAGGATCTTCATGAATCTGCTCGGGTTGTTGGAAAATTCAGACCACTGGACTCCCTGGATTGCTGTTCCTTTTAGCTGTGCATTGATCTCTCTGCTCCTATATGGAATACCAAATTTGCAGGTATTTTGTCGAGTTCACTTTTCCTATTTGCCAACTTCAATTTGAAAAATTGCAAAGTCCACATTGATATGTTTGGACTTCAAATTTGAGAGCAAATTCCAAGACTTTTTGAACATATTGAGAACAAATTGAAATGTTTGGCCTTCAAATTTCACGTTTTTTTAATCCATTTTTGTGAATGATGTGGATTTGAAGCCATCCTAATGGGATGGAAGTCAATCCATTCACAAAAGTCATGAAATCTCAAGATGAAATAAAGTGAGTAGAAGAAATAGAATGCAGTTTTCCAGAAAGTGATTGCTTTGTTGGGCCCCATTTTTATACCCTGGTTGTCTCTTCATGTGTATTTGCATGTTATTCGTGGAGTCCCCAAAATAAAAAATAAGGGATAGATCCAAAAACTTAACATGGCATCCTCAAAAGGGTTTAGGGTTTAGCAATGGTTGTGTATTCAATAGTGATGGTTAAAATTCCTCCTAAAGATTTTGCATGTATTGACTAACTGTAATCAACATATATTGACTCACATTTGCCATTTGGCACCATTGATTTATTTTAGTCACTAAGTTGACATGGATGCGGATTTGACAATTTTTTTGATTAAATATATTCAGAGTCAGCCAATTCACACTTTCCATTTTGCAGAGCTTGATTAATTGTAGTGGACACTATCTACCAAGTGGCAGGTAGAATGTGACTAGGATTCAGTCAATATGCCCACTCATATTTGCTAGTTAATAATATGAATAAAAACTAATGGGAACAGTGCAAGGTCTTCAATTAAGGACTTCTGTTATTTATTTGGTTCATTGTTCAATGTTCAATTTTATTATTATTAAGATCTAATCAGTGCAAGGTTTCCAATTAAGGACTTCTATTATTTAGTTTGTTCATTGTTGATTAGAGTTGTATACTTTCCATTTTATGCTTGGATTTTAAATGATGATAACAATGTTTATTGCTGAGGATTATAACATAAGTCCTTCAAACTTGGAATATGAATGAATTAAGTTGGAAAAAAAAATCTATTTTTTACAAAAAAGAGCTTGTTGCCAAATTTTGGATAAGGGTTTTTGCTTATTGAATGTGATGATGTGGCACTTTGACCAAAATTTGATTGATTGTGTGATTGTGTCATAACATGGTTTGTCTGTTGTGAAGTTAGTCATCAATCATTAGTTAGATTACTGAATAGGTTGACATGGCAATTCATTATGACATAGAGTATGATTAATGAAGTTGACATGGCAATGACATTGTGACTAATTATGTGATTAAATGTGTTGACATGGCATGACAACATGCTGTTTTTGATTGAGTGTGATGATGTGGCATGCTCATTATGACTAAGGCTATGATTGAATGTGATGATGTGGCATGTCCATCATGATTAATCATTTGATTTAATGTGATGAGCTATAGCCTAACAATATGGTTGTGGGTTTGAGTTACTAGCCTTAATCCAACAAGATGCAATGGTGGTAATCAACTTGGATGATCTTAATGTGTGGATTTAAACATGTATAGAACAAGTTACTTTGGTTCGATGTGTTATGTCCTTGGTTATGGAGAATTTGGTAATTACCTAACATTGGATACATTGTATTATGCCATTATTCATTAAGGTGGTTATTAATTTTGAATTTGTAAATTCAAAGGGATTATGCGTACATGTAATAAACAACATCGACTACTTTGGATGTGATTATAGGATGTGTTATTTTTCGTGTGTGGAAGGTTTTACCTTTTAGAGTGTTATTGTTGGAAGGTTGAGATGGTCAGACATGGAAGGACCATCTGCGTAATTGTGCATGATGGTATTTTCCCAATGTAAATGGTCAAATTGGCCCATCTTTAATGATGATTCTTGTTGGCCTACAATGTATGTTATACAAACAATCTTTAGGAGTCATCATTATGCTGATTTGTTATTAATGTTTTCAAGGCTAACGTATGGGATGTCTTATGCCACCCTTGGAGGAACTATTAATTAACAAATGGTTTTGCCCTTGGTGCACCAAGTAGATTAAAGTTCTTAAGGTTGGATAAAGAACTAACCTCAATGTTTTTTTTCATGGTGATTCATATTTGGTTGGGAATTTGAGGAATTATAGCTAGGCGATTAATGATGGGTTCATATTTGCATTTAACTTATTGATCTTTTCACTTCAAAACCAAAGTGTTCATCCATGATGGATTTCCATAAAATAGTTTAACATTGTTATTTGGCTTAAAGAAAACTTTAACCCCAGATAAGGGGGACAATTTGGACATGGTGTACCATTTACAGTATTTTCATGTTATATTTTGTATGTATGATGATAATGATAGTTGTAAATGTTAACATAGGATTGCATAACAACTATCAACTATGTTAGTTTAACTACTTGGTTAAATCCCAATTAGTTAAGGATAAATTAGGTTAATTTAATTGTTTGAATTTTTATTTTGAATTGGCTTAAGTGTGAATAAGATTCAAGATATTTGTTAGATGGGATATAATCCGAGTTTTTATGATTTCAAATCAATTTTGGTGATTTAACATTCCAACACACTTCATTGTTGTATGCAAATTTTGCACACAATGTTAGCTTTTACATTTTTGATGTGTAGATTTGTTATACTTGGATTCCTATTTTCATTGCAAGTGAATGACTACTTTGGTTTGAACATGATGCACCATTCAAAGTATTTTCATGTTATGTTTTGTATGTGAGGTGATTATGGTAGTTGTAAATGCCAATATAGAAATACCCAACAAGATATTGAAAATATCCTCAAATACGATGAAAAAAACCTTTAAAAAGACATACATTCAAAATGATGTCCTCTAATGCTTATTTACTTAAGAATGCACTAAATAGATTCCAGTTTAGAATCATTGAAGTGACGAGTGCAACTTGTGGAACCTCAAGTTGTTACACCTGAACTAGCTTCAATCAGTCATCATCAGTCATCATCACTGGAATTCACCTAAAACACCATTACATGTTCTTAACAAACTATTGTATGTAAACAAGGTATCGAAGGTGTAAAAAATTCTGATATTTTACATCATTAGGAGGGGAATAGGCAAGCATATAGCTTTCCTTCACCATCACCCATGTTTTGAAAAACACATATATGTTACATCATTCTGTGCCCCAGCAAAACATTGTTGGATTTTCAAACTTCATTACTCAAGGCAACAACTCTGATCTTCACACCTTTTGCTAGGCAATAGTGGCAATGCACATTGAGTTGGAGATGATCAACCATGTATATTTACCACAATAGTTTCTTCCCAATCTACTTTACCTACCCTGAACTCAAGCAGCAGGTTACATTGATCAAGCAACAATTCAGTATTGGAAGTACAGATGCATCTGTCCAGTAAAACTTGGCCACCTCCATGTTATTGGACACAAACTAAGGGAAAGCATCCTAATATTAATGAAAATGAAACTTATATGATACTCCCACATCTTGTTTCCAACAATTTGAACAAAAAAGTGAAGAGTCAGAAGCAAACGAGCCCTTTTAGTACCTTTCGTGTACATTATCAAATGATCCCTTTGGTTGTTGAATCTATGGTAGCAACCTGAATGGCTGAAAGCAAGAAACTTCATCTGCTAGATAGACAATGTAGCATAGTGATTCATACTTCAATTCCTAGTTCATCAACAACCAAAGGAAAGGCTGACAATCAGGATGAACTGCAGACATCCAATCTTGGAAGTCATCAAAAGACTAAAAGCATCAGGGTTTCTGATATACTGGACTCATTTGACATGTCACTTCACTTCTCTTTTTTTTTCCTTTTCTTTCCGCAGTGGAACAATTGTCTCATAGCACATTTGGACCTGTGAAACTATCTTTTACAAAAAGGATATATCCTAGCACTGTTGTCATAGAACAGCCTAATGTGCACATTCAACAGACATTATACTATCGGAACAAGGGTGGCAACACTGCATGTGAGTCAATGTCCAGCTGCTCCAAAGTTCTGCAGGCATGCAGTTTAAACTCATCATTTGACACTGATTGCAGATGAGCCAATTCCAATTGTCAAAGCATATACCATGCACTTGTCAATAATTCCTCATGAAGAAAAGGAAAAGATAAATTAAGATGAGCTTGGCATTGTCTATTTTCAAGGGGTGGTGTTTTTGTGTAAAGTTCCATAACAGAGTGCCCAAATAATGTGCTGAAATGGGATACCTTTGAAGGATAACAAAGTGTACGAAGTGTACCTGCAGACATTGTGACCTTGTTCTAATGAGCTGGCCACAAACCACAAGCGCCGTAGTGCTGATGTTTCCATCTGTATGAAAAAACCATTGCTGTTGCTTGCCTTCCACTTCCTCGATCCTTGACCTTTCCACACCTACCCACACAATGTCTCTTGTTGAAGCATGTGTTGTGGGGCCTATCCAGTATAACAATATTCCAACTTAAACAGTCAGCTCACCACAGATGTTAGCTTTAGCATACCTGCGGAAATGCGATGGCGTTTTTGGGAACAACAAGGACAGCAGCCATTGATGAAGATTCAACTGCATATCGTCGCAGAAAGTCTGCACAACTGTTCACTGTATCTGGAGACTCAAAGGCCTGCAAAAGAACTTCAGTGTGAGAAATCTGGTAGGGCCCCTCAAGCAAAAAGAGCAATTGTTGATGCAATGGGACACATCAGCTATTAAAGAAATACTGGAAAAGGAAATTCAGTTTGATTGGGACATTGCAATGATTCCAGCACAGAAACCAGTCCAAGAGCATTTATATAGGATTGAGAGAACCCAAAACAAAACCTAAGGATAGACTACCTTGTCAACACCAACAAGTGGAAGAAACTCTTTTGAAGTATCCTTTCCCACACAAAAGCGTACCCCAGCATCCACCTTTCCATTACTATCATTCCATTCCTTCATGGAGGACTCAATTACTTCCTTCACAAAACTCCGGACTTCCTCACTGGTTCCTGGAGGAATAGCTCCCTGCAGCACCTGTATCACAAGGATCAAGATGACAACCTCATATTTCCAGTTTTTCAACAAAACCCAGATACCTTTTGATTCGTCAAAAAAGTAATATAACCTCTAATGTAACATGCAAGCTTTCTATGTACATCAGTGTACCCCATAGAGTGGGTCAAGATGCTCTCCAAGATAAAGCAAGTAGAGAGTCACAAACTACAAATTCTCTGATTGGTAGTGATTCAACCATCAATCTGCAGGTAAATAGATAAGTACCACATCCAACTGCTGGTGTTCATGTGTTGTTGCAGATTGGGATCCATTTACTTTCTCTGAATGCTTGTCAGATACTGCTGCTGATTTGGATCGCTTTTTCTCTCTCACCAGTTGTGTCAACCTCTTTATTTTTCCGGCAACTTCAGCACTCTGAGGGTTCTGCTTCAAGGCTTCTTGATATGTTGCCAGTGCCTACACCCAAGTTCACATGTTTTACCACTGATTGTTAGCAAATAAACTTTGGTGTGTTGAAAACACCCACCCTGCTTGAAGTGTTTAAATATAAGAGATGGATTTACAAACTATGAAAACTGCAATAAAGAGTTCAGGAAGTATCGATTGTCACCATCAACTTTGCAACTGGTAGATTACCTCTTCAAAACGTTCCATCGCTTCCAATACACATCCTTTCCTGAAATAGCCCTAACACAGAACACCATTCACTCTGCTTCTATTAGTCCAGTGTACAATCCTCCTACCAAAGCATGAGACCTTATCCTCAGATAACAATCCGAAAAGCTTGAGCAGGGGTGGGGGGTTGCAATATTAACAAGCAGGCAGGAAATAGGACTCTATGAGTGGAAAATAGACAGCACCTTCTCCCATGTAGGTCTGAGTTTGATTGTCATTTCAGCGTCTGCAAGTGATTTTGTCAACTTAACTAAATTTAAGAAAGCAGCAGATCGGTTGCTGCAGAGAAACACAACATCACACACATAGATCTGTGTTAGCTCCATTACTAGATTGAGAGTCCAAATGTGTCTTTCTCCATAACCTAATTGTACTCCAGGTAGAACTGCTTTACTTGCTTGCTTTATTTTTGCCACTCTAAAGAGATTACATGTAAACTTCAAAATATGTGAGGGACAAAAGGATGGTAAGAACCGATGGACTGATTCAGATGCAGCTCCTGCAATGATGCAGGGTTAAAGCTACACTAACTAAATTCATCTGAGAACCACAGGTCCAAGAGACAAAAGTAATAGCAAGTGACAGACAGACTTCACATATCCACATGATGAGAATGGCTATTCTATTTTAGACTTTCCAGACAATATTTTCTTGTCAACTATAATTTGTCAAGCTTCAACCATTAAAGGCACGCAAATGACCAACTTTGGTGCAGAAGGAAAAGAAGCAGACCAAAAATGTACACTGTCAAGAGTAAGTTATTGTCTGCTCAGCTTAAGGGCTAATTCCTCTATGCAGGTGGTGATGGCTATTTAGTAGCCCTTACAGAGACTGCTAGTCTGATCATCTCTAGTCTGATGCTTTCATGGGAGAGGTGACTAATTTCTAACAGCCATCACCAGGATAACTTTGGTTGCCCTAGTCTTTCTACCTGCCAGCCCCCAGAAAACCAAAATTGTGAAGAAGGCCCTGAGTCTCTGCACTTTTGGTGATTGATTGACGTACTTGCTTCCATTGCAGCTGGATCGGCTACAAGAGGTAACGTCTCGCATGGCATTTGCGGGATTTGAATCAATCAACACTCAACAGAAATCGATAAACTCTCTCACCCGAATATTTGGTCGATCCCTAAGATTGTAAAAGATGCCGACCTCAGAGTAAACAACACTTGATAATCCGAGCCAACACAAACTCACAGCCTGTTTGTTCACTTGCTGGAATAATCGTAACCTAGCTTCTTACCACTGCAAGCAAAGCAAAGGAAAGAAAAAAAAAGAAAAGAAGATTTCCAATCCGGATCCTGAGCAACAGCATGTGGTGACGGAAGAAGACCTAATTGTACACCATACAACAAACCAAGAAGAACGAGGGAAAAAGGGTTTTTCGACCAGACCACAAAGAAAATGCACCTGTAGAGCGCTGCATTTTCAGGATCCGCTTTGATGGCTTGCGTGTAGACTGCTGCAGCTTTGAGGTAGTTTTTCTCCTTGAAGAATGCATTCCCTTGCTCTCGCAGCGAAGGCACCGCTGCTAGTGGTTCGGCCTCCATCGCTGCTCCCACGCGAACAACGAGCACACAAAACAAACTCACAAATGCGGCAATGGCAAAACGCGCTCCACAACTGACCTCGTACAATATTCACATTATAATCTCCACACTCACTCCTTCGTGGATGACACTCTTCATACTACAATGTACTACTCAACATTCATCTCTTAAGTGGGCTTTCGTTACTACGACTGAGAGACTTCATTGTTTGTGATCACCCACCAGTGCACAATCCACTGGATGCCTGTTATGACTCAGTTGTGGATGATCCTCAGCTGAGTTACTACCCGGTTTCATCTTGGTAACTCATTCTATAAGAAGTTGGCCTAACATATAGACAGGTAGGTAACAAAATAGGGGACCACTAGGTAAGCAGATAGTTTACACATAGTAGGTAGGAGCTGTTTTTACTACCTACCTAGGTAGGTAGGTAGTAAATAAAGCAACTGAGCCAACCACCATGGTTAGTTAGGGAACTGGAACCCAACAGAAAACTGTTTCCTGATCACATATCATCCATCCTTGATGGTGCACAGGTGAGGGGTGCTGGTTCACTGTGGCCACTTTTTCTTTTGCAGTTTGCGAGATGTTTCAAAATTTGGAACGCTTGTTCTGTTTTTTAAAATGCCTCACAATTTTTTTTAATAATTTTTTTCCACCAATACCCATCAAGGATTCTATAAATTTTTTTTGGTGTAGGTCTTTTGCACTTGGTTTAGCCTTAAACATTATGACAGGCTCAATAGTTTCAAACTAAGGGGATTTTTTACTTTTTATAGTTAAAAATTATATATAAATAAAAATATAGGGTGTCATATATTGGTTCTTGGATAAATTTATAATTTAATTAATTTTATAATAGTGTTATGTTTATTATGAAATAAAAATATAATTAATGTAACATATGTGTTAATTTTTGGTAATAAAAAAAAAGTTATGTACTAAAAACTAAAATTAATATTAATTTTTAGTAGGTTCAATTAGTAAGTTAATAAGTGAATTAATATTAATAAGTTTAACTAATAAATAAATAAATAATAATAAATGAAGTAGAAATGAAATGGAGTGTTGTGAGGAAAAGATGATGATCACAAATTTAACATTCAACAATTTAGTAATGAAAATTGTGCGAAGTTCATTCATTCATAAGTTTTTATGTTTCATGCATAAGTATTATGCATTAAAAACACATTTGACACATGAATATATTAGATGATATGAAATTCGTTCATTCGTAGGTTCATATTTCATTTATCATTGCATGTATTCATGTGTTTTAATGTGTTTTCAATGCACAATGATTCATGTGCAACATGCATGAATCCATCAATGAATTAACTTCACACAATTTAGATTACTAAATCATTGAATGTTAAATTTGTGATGATACTTGAGCTATGAATTTAGAGATGATGAAGATCATATTAATAAAATGTATATCAATGTTCTTTTCAGACACATGAACTCTTTCATTTTTTCATCCCATAATCTCATATGTCTGAATTATAAATGGAAACTATTCTAGGCGTACTTAAACCTTTCTAGTTCTAGACTTACTAAAACAAAAAAACAATGAATATAGGATATTGAACTTGGATGTAGAAATGAAAATAAAAATATATATGATGATTGAAATATGTGCATATTAAAAAATTAGATAATAATAGGGTGAGAAAAAAACAATCCTTACCTAATACACCCCAAAAATGCTTCTTTGACACAAGCAATTTGGAAATTTAACATTTAATGTCCTCCCTAGGGCTTCAAAATGTTCATATTGTTCTCACTTCCTTTCATTTCAAAAGACATTAAAAATTATTTCAATAAAGATTATAAGAATTTTTTTTGATTCAATTGAAATTACCAATAGCATTAAAATTCACCAATTTTTTTACTTTAACAAATCATATATATTAATTCACTACGTCTGTTTGTCTATTTGTGACAGTTATAACAATTATAAATTGACAAAAAAAAAATCAGCAATAATCTAATATTGTGCGTTGGATATCTCCTGGCCATCCAAATCAATGAGATCTGACGGTGTAGATCTTTGGAATTATTTTGCTGATCGAACTGTAACTATTTTGCAGAAGAACTTAACCTGACCTTAGGGGTTCATTAACTACACCTGGGTCTTGGTACGGTTAGGGTTTGGCGCTCCTTTTAGGGTTTAGGTTTAAGTCTCAGTGGTTGTACAAGACGGTTTCTTTTGTGTCTGTTTTTTTTTTCCTTTCTAGGATTTGGTTTGCAGTTTTTGCGTCTGTGGCTGTCCCCATATCGCAGTAGCGATGCAGTGCGACGTCAAGATGGTACTGGCTCAGAAGGAGGCTGATGTGCAGATGATGTTGGCTGCCGATGTTCATCTTGGCACCAAGAATTGTGACTTCCAGATGGAGCAATATGTCTGGAAGCTGAAATGGCAGAATGTCGTTGACCTTTAGGGTTTCAGGGGTCGTCATCAGGGGTCATCGCTGCTTCGATGCCGTGCTGTGCCTTGCAGGCATGGGTTACCACTAGTTTATTATAAATAATAAAGTAAGGAACTTTTCAAATTTTAAACATATATTACAATTCATATTCAAAACCATTTCAATTTTTTTATATGTTGTAATAGAGAATTTGTTATGTTAAATTAAGTGAAATTGAATGTCTCTTATTCATTAAACAAATGTATTTTATTAACATCTTATAATCAATGCTTTAAAGAGTCTACACACAACTATAAAAACACCTTCAACAACAAACTATTAGCAAGGGAACAAAAACTGATTTTGCCCTCATCGCAACATTTGCATCACCAAGAGAACAGAAGCCCTAAGATTTTTCTAGCCTTACTTCGACAATGATGTGTAACATGTCGTGGTCAAAAGTAATCTTGGTATATTGTTTATCTAAACTTTTGATGTGTTGTTTTGTGCTTTTGCAAGTTTTCTCCACCTCAAAATCCTTTGATGTTTTGTCTTTTTATGATGTTTCATTTTGTGTCTTTTTGCAAAGTTTTCTTCGCATTTAATGCTTTGGATTTTTTTCCTTTGTCATTTTATGGAGGTTTTTCCACCTCCAATCCTTTTGTTGTTTTGTTTCTTTTGGAGGTGGAAACCTCCAACATTGATTTGTTTCTTTTCTTTTGTGTAGGTTCTTATAAATAACATATTTGTGTCATATCACAAAAGGAACAACTCCATGACCATTACATGTGAAAGAATGAGATTAATTATGAAGTCAAGTTTGTTGTTTCATGTATTTATGCATTTGCACTATCATGTGGGGAAGAGGGAGGTCAAGCACAAAGAGCAAGGTTCATTCTAATGCATTCACCATAAATGGTAGCTTTTTTATTTTTTTAAAAAAATAAGCTGGTTTTATCTTTTCTCTTTAAAATGTTTATTGCTTATTCAAAATGTATACACCAAATTCATGAATGTTTTATGTTCTCCCTTACTATTTTGGAGGCAACACCTTTGAGCTAGATTTTTTTGGGTTCTTTTGATGGAGGAATTGTGTGTATTTTGGGCAAGAGTTATGTAATAAGGTTATATTACATGGTTGTAATGGGGCACAATTGGGTTAGATTGGTTTAAATTGGGTCGAATCTAATAAATTCTTCACAAGCTTTGATTTTGTAAGGCAAAATTACCAGTTTGTAGTGGAGATGTTGTTACACTTAAAATTCAAAAAAAATAACATATCAAATCAATTGACAAATATACAAAATTTACACCATAATTTACAAAATTAAAATTCAAATCAATCATTATTTAGGAAAACCTTGCGTGATATGTAAAAAACTTGTTGCAATAATGTGAAATAGATCATGTGATATTTCAATTAATAAGATTTTGAAACTAGTGTCCAATGAGTAATGGCCATCAACCTCCTATCATACTTGGACATGATATCTCTCAAAACAAGAAAACTTTCAATAAAATTTCAAAATGTTAAAATTTTTTCATCATGCAATTTTGAAATTGATGTGGATTGCATGTTAATTACATATGGATTACAAGTAATTACCAGAGTTTGAAACTAATGATTGGAATTGTTATAGGTAGAAAATTGGTATTGATTGATTATGGATTAAAAAAGTTACAAAATAAATTTATAAGGTTGAAAATAGGAGATTTTGGATGGTGACCAATTTTGAAAGGTCACTAAAAGGGTGAAAGCATGGTGTGATGGACCAAAATTGACACATGCAAAGTCTACACAAGAGTGCACATTTTTTTCAATCCCTTTGTTAGCCCTTTCACATGAAAAGATAGGGGGGGGAGAGCTTGAACTCTTGTAAACACCCACGCCACTAAACGACAACAAGTCCTCTAAAAAAAAAGTGGTGAAGATCTGTCGCGCACATATCAGTCGATGTGAACATAGAACGGTCACTAAGCGCGCCAGTCAATGTAGAACGGTCACTGAAGCACATCATGAATGTCAGCTCTAGTTGAACTTGACATCTCAACACTCCCCCTCAAGCTCAACTCCAACTCCATCACTCCAAGCATGTTACGGAATCGACGATGCTTCTCAGCTCCTAAGACCTTGGTGAAGATGTCAGCAACTTGATCCTCTGTGCTGACATAAGTAAGATCAATCTCACCTGCCAAGACCTTCTCCCTGATGAAGTGATAATGAACCTCAATGTGTTTCGTCCGTGCATGAAACATTGGGTTCCTAGCCAGCTGAATACTGCTAAGGTTATCACAATATATGACAACTTGTCTGTCCACATGCAGCCCCAAATCTCCAAGTAGCTTGCGGAGCCAAGCTACCTCACATGCTACCATCGCAGCACCCCTGTACTATGCCTCTGTGCTCGACAAGGCAACTGTCAACTGCTTCTTGCTACTCCAAGTAACATCAACATTCCCAAAAGAAAACATAAAACCGTTAGTAGATCTCTTGTCTGAGATGCTACCAGCCCAATCAACATTTATGTATCCATGCACCTACAACTCCGTGCTAGCTTCATAAAAGAGACCATAATTTGTTGTGGCACTCACATAGCGTAGTGTGTGCCTCACACCATCCAAATGTGGTTTCCGAGGAACTTGCATAAAATGGCTCTCCAACCCAACTGTGTAGTTTAAGTTCGGCTTGGTGATCGTCATGTAGATAAGACTGCCCACTATCTTCCTGTACATAGTGGCATCCTCTAAAACCTCACTTGCATCTGCACTCAGCTTGCCATTCTGATTCAATGGTACAGAAATGGGCTTACAACCAACCATACCATATTTGGACAACATGTCCAATGCATATTGTCGCTGTAACAACCATATACCCTCAGGCGTCCTGATGACCTCAATGCCTAGGAAGAATTTGAGTTCACCCAAATCCTTCATGTCAAACTTCTGCTTAAGGAGACGTTTTACATGCTCAACTTCCTTTTCATTGTCACCCCCAACAATCAAATCATCCACATAAATAGTGATGACCATAATGCCCTCATCACTTTTACGCACATAGAGTGAATGATCTACATCTGACATACGAAAGCCAATGGTGACAAGATACTCTGCAATTTTGTCATGCCATGCTTTCGGTGCCTGTTTCAGTCCATACAAGGCTTTACGCAGCCTGCACACATAATTTGGGTGATTCATATCCTCATATCCAGGTGGCTGGTCCAAATACACCTCTCCTTGCAACTCGCCATGCAAGAAGGCATTCTTTACATCCAATTGATGTAACAGCCAACCTCTTGATGCAGCCACTGTAATCACAACTCTCATTGTTGCCATCTTTGCAACAGGAACAAATGTCTCCTCATAATCAATGCCATGTGTCTGGGCATATCCTTTGGCTACTAATTTAGCCTTATACCTGCTTATGCTTCCATCCGAGTTGTGCTTCATTTTGTACACCCACTTACATCCAATAGCCTTTTTCCCTTCAGGCACAGGCACCAACTCCCATGTCCTATTTGCATCCAATGCAGCCATCTCCTCATCCATGGCTTTATCCCAAAGTGCATGCCCAATGGCATCTTCAAAACAAATGGGTTCAACATCCTGCACAACCTTTGCCATATATGCATAATGGCAAGCTACATAACCATCATACATCAATCTCTGGACTGGTCGTCTTTCCTTGGTAGACCTGCGTGGACCTGGATCTATTTGTGGTGTCCTATTTGCTACATTAGCTCTTTTCACACCAGGTGTCTTGATAGCTAGAATCCCAAACTCTTCATCAAGGCTCTGCTTAGAGCCACTAGACTCTCCATCTACATGTGAATATCCTGCAGAAATGTTAGGCATACCAAGGGCCTCACCAACCTTCTCTTTTCCTTTATATGATGCATCACCTGTATTTGTAGGATTGCTATTATGATGCAGCCTACCACTCCATGGTCTATTAGTAGACCCACTAGAAGGGGACTCTCGTGGTCCACTCAATGTTTGTGATTGTTGACCTACATTCTTTGCAACCACATGCTCATCTGCATCAGCCCCAATAGTGTCTTTCACATTAGCATACCAGCTGCTCATTTCATCAAACACAACATCCATGCTCACCCTCATTTTACATGTGACAGGGTTATAACATCTGTACCCTTTCTGCTCAAGTGAGTACCCAATGAAAACACATTTTTCAACCTTCGGATCCAGCTTAGTCCATAGCTCATCTGGTACATGTACATATGCAATGCACCCAAACACTTTCAAGTGTGACAAATCTGGTTTTCTGCCACTGTACTTCTCCTCTGGATTCATACCATACATTGCTGATGTGGGGGTCCTATTCCTGATGTAAACTGCAGTCGCAACTGCTTCAACCCAATAATGATGTGGCATGCTCTTGTTAGCCATTAATGCATGAGCAACCTCTGTAATGTGCTTGTTCTTTCTCTCAGCAACTCCATTTTGCTGCGGAGTATACCTGCATGTAAATTGCCTCTGAATTCCATGCATTTTCAGATATGTAGTAAATTCATTGGAGAAATACTCTCCCCTTCCATCTGACCTTAGGCACTTAACTTGCAACCCTGTTTGCTTTTCAGCCAACATTCTGAAATTCTGAAAGTGAGTAAATAGTTCACCTTTTTTCCTTCATGAAGTACACCCACACTCTCCTTGTGTGGTCATCAATGAATGATACATAGTAGCGACATCCTCCCATTGACGCCGTCTTGGTTGGCCCCCATACATCTGAATGCACTACATCAA
>Ga0209611_10004072_pt1 | contig 25083 bp, 10 predicted proteins | sample S1TSphgellanicum_3_FD_187693 | JGI IMG/M metagenome (GOLD analysis project Ga0209611, IMG submission 187693) | Host-associated microbial communities from peat moss isolated from Minnesota, USA - S1T2_Fc - Sphagnum magellanicum MG (SPAdes) (version 2) | ecosystem: Host-associated > Plants > Peat...
ATGTTGTTTTTTTTTTTCCATACCTTAATCTTAGTCATGAATCCAAGGTTAGGGTCATGAAAATTTTCTTGTTTGACTTGATTTCACTTGGAAGCATCCAACTTCCTTCATGTCGGGGAAGACACTTTGTCCCTCTTTGGAGTTGATCACACACCCAAGTTAAGGTTGTGATAATTCATAAAATAATTTGAATATCATGTCTAGAACTTGATATGATATTTAAAAACACTTATAACAAGCTTTAAGATGTTATATTTGCTTGCCAAAAAAAAAATTGTTTGGTAAAATTATGAGGTTCCAATCATAGGACATTAGAAATGACCGAATTTAAAAAGGCTGACTTTGGAGATTTCAAGAATTTTGAGAAAAAAACATTAGGATGTAGTTTTCATGGCAAGCTAAACAATACACCATAAGGGGAATAGTATCCTTTTGGGGCATAGGGTGAGTCTTGTGAGCTTGCAAAGTCTATTTGCTTTGAAATTACACTAGTTGTATTTTGTTTCTTATTTGTGTAGATGGAGATGACTTGAGATATTCAACACATACATTTGTATTTCATCTTTATAATGATCACATATGCCCTTTTGTTAAGGCCATTTATAGATACGATTTCATAATGCAATGAACCCCATTGGTGGCCCCTTTTTTGCCATAGGCTTGATGAGGCATTCAAAAGCTTCTTGTGACCCCCCACAAAACAAGAATAAAGTTGTTTTCTTCTCATCATGTTGACCATTTTGGATTAGGTTCACCAACCTTGGGCTGTTTGTCACATGTGTAAGCAATTTAGCAAGAAAACACACAAAAAAATATAAGGAGGTGGAGCAATGTGATGTATTGTTAGCTCCTTGGTTGGTATCGGGATTTAAGCAAAATGGCTTGGTGCGAGTCACTTGGTACGAGTCCCAACTTCCAAGACATCGAGATGATGCAACACAAGAAGAGGAAAGATTGTCCATATTTTGGTTTTTTTTCCTTGGGATTTTTTTTTTCTTGTCTTGGCATATCCATTTGATTGTAGGGATTATTTAGTGGGTGGAAAAGTACTTTCCATTGGATAAATTATCAAATTCAAAATCCAAATTCATTAAAATTTTATTTTTGTAATTTAGCATTCCATAGAAGACCTTTATTGTCACATTTAAAAAGTATTGATTCATTTTTTGGATTCAATTTGTTGCACTAGGTCAATTTTCTGAGTGCATTAAAACAAGTACTCTTTGGAACCTTCAAACTTTCAATTTTTTTTTACAATTTTAAACACCCCAATTTTAAGAGTTTATTTATTTATTTTTGGAAGGAAACAGGACTGGACCCCCCTAGCAAAAGGAAAAGAAACAACCACCACACCAGAACCAAGGGCAAAACACTCAAGAACACCAGGGGCAATAAACCTCACTCACTTAACAACCCCAAAGAAAACTTGGGTGTTTGGAATCACCAAAGGATTGAAACCCATTGTTTTGTGCACTCATCAAAATGTTGAGGAGAATTAATTAGGGACTTCCAAAATAGTTTAGCAAGCAAAAGGCATCAAGAGAATGAATGGGGGTGTCCCCCAAAATCATGGACTCTTTGTCACTACTCCATTTAACTCTTTGCATCTCTTTAATTAATGCTTACCAATTTCTGAAGGAAATTTGTAAAATGAGGTGGATCCCAATTTGTCCCATATCCCCATGCTTTTCTATTTTGGGCAATTGTTTTTGGGAGTTAGCAAGATAGGAAGAAGTGTATGAGCACATGAAATTGTACAATTTTTCATAGTTGGTTTTCTACATAATGAGGAGTTCCAAAATTCTAGAATCCAAATAGGTACCTAACATTAATACTATGTGGCCTTTTTACTTCTTTTATTACTACTTCCAGGCTGCAAAAATTAGAAGTGAAAGTATTAACCTAGCCTAATGTTTGGTAAAATTTGGGCTATTATTGAGTTACAAGTGGGCCGCTAAACTAACACCTACAGTTAAACTGGTACCCTCCTTCACCTTCTTGAGTCAGGCCTTTTAGAGTATTCTTGCCACAAACGTTAAATTTGAACCGGGAAACCCTAGATTTCATTAGAGGAATGGTGCATTTGTTATGTTTTTAAAACAATCCAGAAATAATATTTTGGGTTCTTACCATTGTAATGATATATAGGCTAGGTGGTTGTTCAACAAAGCTAATACAACAACAAACAAACCTTTCACCCAAGCACCAATTTGGATGGATGGTGATTGGATTGGGTTTTTTCTTTCCATTGGGTTCTTGAGCCCAAGCCAACTAACCCCAGTTAACACAGTTAATCTATTCAATGGGTGCTGGGTCACATGGCCTTCATTTCTTAAGCAAGCACCTTCCGGACGCTCCTAAGTGAGAGCGTGGTAGGTGCCAGCAGATTCTATGTACCATATACGTACTAGAGAACGTGCCCCCTACGACACATTCGTCCCCCTAGTGACTCATCCGAGGCAGAATGTACTCTAGGAAGAGGAGAGCATTCCTTGAGTGTAAAAAGACCACAAACTAGGTAAGTTCTAGTTTATCATGGGTAGGTAAGAAATGACTAAGTTGAAAGTAGCAGCCAATTCTGGCACATAAAATGCTTGAAAGTTTATGGAATCAGCAGGTTATGATCCTTTACATGAAGATTCCACATTAGAATTACAAAACCGGTCTGTGTGATGAGTGCAAATAGAGAAAGAGAGATGGGGTGTGCACCCAACAGCAAACTTTAAACCCTAAACCCTAAAACCTGGTCAGTCCTGTGAGCACAATTGAGAAGATTTTGTGGTAACCCATTTTCATCTGCTGCATGTAGGCTAGATCAAAATCATTACATGAGTTGTGATGTAGGACTAGTGCTGGAGCTTCTTCTCCTTAGATTGCGCCAAGGAAACACGCGCTCTTCATTGTGGTCCGAGGCTCCAGGAGAGCTTTTACTGGCAACAACCTCAGCTTCCCTTCATTATTATGGTGAACTCATTTCATGGATGTGTTGTCTTTCTGTCTGCAATGGAATTTGGGTCTTTGACTACTACCAAAGCTTGAAGAAGCACCACCCTTTTAAAACACCGCGAGCTTATAATAACTAATACCCTAATAAGCTAGACTAGGAGAGGTATGCAAGATTTTAACACCCCCGAGAAGTCAGGGAGAGGAAGTTCAGGACTCGAGACATTGGGAATCATGCCTGAACCCAAGAGGTCAAAATTAGTTGCAAAAACGAAACTTCACTAATTAATGAGTTTGCTGCCTTTTGAAGTTTTGCAAGTTTCAAGGATCACAATGAACAGAAGATATTCATGGATATATTATATATATATAGCCTTTCAATGCCTTGGTTTTGGAGTTGCTATTGTTGGTGCTATTGTTTGAAGTTTTGTCCCCCAGCTTGCTTGGTGGCAAAGGAGCTGGCCAGGTAAGTATTATTACTTAGTCTAGTACTTACCGATCACCTCTTTTGCCATTGATAACAGGAGAGTCACTCTTGAGGGGACAGCTTCGGGCCTATAATAATGTATTAATGCATTAATGGTTGGAACACTTCCCTTAAATTTCTAGTGTGCGGTGTGAACTCTGGAGGGCACACTACAAACACAGCTCTTCCTCTGCCAAGGGTGAGATGTTTTGAAAAGTGGAATGCCGGCTTCAGTGGGCATTTTGTTTTATTTTCATTTTTACCATGATATCTAGTGGATATCATCTGGGTATCATGAGAGAACATTGAATTTTTTTGAGGCGGTGCTTTACATTTGTTTATGCCCTTGAAGGGAGGCGTTCTTGTAATTAGCTCCCCCTCCACTACACTTAGTGCTTGTGTTTCCTTGCCTAGGTACATGATATGTTGTGTGACTGTATTAAGTTTTATAAGTACCAAGGTGGATGACCTTTTTATTCATGTATGTTAACATCTAGGGAACGTGTTAAACCTTCATTGACATCAAAGCAAATGGACGATGATATTGTTATGCTTACATGAAGGTGGTAATCATGATCTTTCATGAATATGAGGTCCCAAAACTATAATGTTGCAATTTTACATGTGTGATATTCAATTCGATCAGTTCGTAAATAGTTTACATCCCCTTCCATACATTTCAAACTGCAATTGTTTGCCAGCAACAAACATCATAGGTAATCAAAACCCTAGTCCCACATACAAAGCTCCATACACATAGTGTGGACAAAATCATTGATAAAGTTTTTACCAAGGGCTCTTCGAAAGGGCATTCAAATTAGATATACATCCAATTCTTGCACACCTGTTATCACCCCTTTTGATATTGATACCACCCAACAACCCCAAAGAACTCACTTGTCAAGTATAAATTCTTACACATGGTCATTTTCTAAAACAATTATTTCCAAAACTTGCCAACCTGAACAACATAATTTGCATGCGGAGGCATTTGGTTCATCTATGAAACATACAATTTATTATTTTCAAATCTTCTTTGGACATCAAATTTAATATGTTAATATAAAAACACAAATCCTTGCAACACTAAGTTAATACATATTTTGCAATGTGAGTCCATAGATTCACCTATCTTCACTTTGTACTTTTCATATCATAACCATGCCTCATGAGAATCTCAATGCTCCGATTGCTTGTCAAGTCACAAGTTGCAACCTATAACCCTTTGACCTCTATTTCATAAATGACCTACTAGTTAGCACAAGGTGCCACCCTAGGCTCTCATTGGCCCAATGCTTCGGTAACCCTTTGTTGCTTGGATGAACATTTCATAAAAAAAATTTGCATGGATGAAATGAGGGCATCTCAGTTCTCATGAGGGATGCTTATATCCAGTAACCTGCGAGAGGGCCCTGGTTAGCACAAATAGTCTTGATGCATTGATGCCTTTACTATTCGCCATAACCAGAGCCCTTTTTACCTAGTTGTCCAATATTATAAAAAAAACCATTCCAACTCATTTTCATTGAGTTTTTCCTTACGGAAAATACATTTACATAGCAATGATAATTTTAAAGTGTAGTGACACTTTTTACACGTTTATATTGTTCATCAAAACATCCCAGTCTCCAGAAAAGAAAAAAAGAAAAAAGAACAATGGTTTTGGATTTGGTTCCATCAATGGATTTTTCATTTTTCTTCTCTCTCAGTTCTGACTGGCAAAAGCTTGAACAGGTTTGACTACTTTACTGGTATTAAAACTCCACCATTGAGTAGACACACAGGCCTTCAAGACATGACCCCTGAGTATAAAGAAAAGAGGACAAAACAGGGAAGCCAAAAGTAAAGGATGCATAAAGAAATCACTCAATAATGCAAAGAAGGGAAAAAAAAAAGAGAGAGACAAGAAGAAGAGCCATGAAGGCAGCTAATGAAAAGAAAAAAACCAGGACCCATGTGTTGTGTGTGCTTGTGTGTGAGCCATTGTGACAATTTCATCCAAAATAATATTTTTCAATTGACCGACAATGGGAAATTTAATTAAGCAAATTGTCTATCAAACTAGAGTAGGTGTGAACTTGTGAGTTCATGTTACAAACAATTTATATGTTGTGTTTAGATTCATGATCCAAATTGATTTGTGGGTCTGGGATGCATGAAAATAAATGATTTTTTTATTAAACTTTGCCATGTGGAGTAAAATTAAAAATTGGTTAGTATTTTTCTTAGATTCATGTGGGGTACATCCAAAATGTTTGGTTCCAAACTTTGGCATGTGGAGTTTAGAACAAAAGAAAAATAAGATAACTTTTAAACCTTTTTTGTTAGATTCATGACTAAATGATTTGTGTGTGGTGTCATGCATCAAAATGTTTTGTTCTCCAAAACTAACTTCACCTTGTGGAACGAGGAGCTAATCAAGTATTAGGTCATCCATGTAAAAGCTCTCCCCCCTTGCCCCCTCCTCCCTCAATATGGCAAGCTCAAACCAGGGTTCGGGTGGTTATTATAAATTGGAACAAACATGTGTCAATTATCAATGTAGTTCTTATGATTCATAATAATAGTTCTCACAAAATCAACGACCTAGTTATGTTGTATAAGCACAATTCTCAAATTTGTTTTTGAAACAAATTCAAATAACTGAAAATGAAATTGCCATTTCTGTCATGAAAATCACCAATTCTTTAAGGCTTTTGAAGTAGCTAGGACTAGGTGGTTCTTTATAAATTCAAATAACCACACAACATTGGTTCGAGCAAGTGTTTGCCAGATATACTAAAAATTTCAAACATCAACATGCATAATTGCCCATACATTTATAAAAACCATATCCTGATTTTGGTCGGTTTTTAACATCCAGTGATATTAGTACTTGGCATAATGTTTATGTGTAAATAACCTTACATGTGTATGTGTATCCATCCTTAATGACCACTTCACATATGCATATTTGTTGCAAAACTTGTATAGGCTCCTAAACATGTATATCTTATTGGATATGCACATGCATATGCATATATCTAGTATATCTGGTTTAGGGTTTCTCAGGTTTTTTCATTATGAACATCAAGATTTCTATTACATCACACTTTGTTAATTTGATGAAGAGGATTTTCATTGCCCTTAAGCAACCAAGAACTTTTGAGCTTTGCATTTCATGTGAGAGGGAGAACAACTTGAAGTTTGCATTTAAGTATGGAGTTTGAGATTCAAGGAGATTTGAGCTTTTTGAGAAGCTTGAAGTTTGAGCCTTGAGAGAGATTTGAGGTTTAAGCTTTGCACAATGGCTAAACAAAACAACACCTTTGAAAATGTTGATTGGTTGGCCAGCCACTTGCATTTGAATGTGTAAACTCAAAAATGATCAATAGCATATCAAACATAGAGTGTGTGTTTGCAACCAAGCAACTAATGGAATTTGAGGTAGCAATGTAGCTTCTAACTACCATAGCCTAGGGTCAATTTCCACATTGACAAAACAAATAATTATTTTTAAAAAATGGAATTCATTTAAATTTTTTGAAAAAATATACATTTCCATCATCTACTATAATATTTTGATATGAGTAGTGAAATTATTCAGAATGTGACGTATGATACTTGCAATGATTTTCAACATGTCAACTTCATATTTTCACAAATTTTCATTTCACTATTTTGAGGATTATTTAATGATGAAACTGACCTTAGGGTAAGGTATAGAAGTTCAAGGTGGGTTTCACACAACCAAGCTAAAGCATCTTTGGTTAATAACAACTATCATTTGATCAAATAAGTAAAATATTTCGATAAGTTGCATGGACAACTATTCAAGTTTCACATGTATTCAAAAATTCCTAGTCAAGTTTTTGCTTTTCTTTTTAGCAATCAATGATTGCATGTTTCTTTTAAATTTCTTGTCATTCTAAGCAACCTTGATTTATAGGAGCTAAATATAGGCGAAGCTTTTGCAAAGGTTGAGTTTTTGTGTGGGGTTAATTGGGATGATTTTCAATAGGGTGTGTCTAGGGCAAGAAACTAGTGTTGCATTGGGCAAAGTTTTTAAAAGAATTATGGTTTCATTTCCCTCCAAGTTATTTCATTTTTGGAATGAGCAGTCTCTCAATGTTTGATTGAAAAAAAAATTGTGATCATCTAGATTTTAATATGCGTAACGTTTGCATGCATTCATAGTTAGTTTGATTTTCAAAACTGACAAAATTTCCATTTCAATTGAAAGAAAAACAAAATTGAACTTGAATCCATATCCATGTTGACAAATATATTGCTGAAATCTTTTGTCCATATCTCTCTCTTAAATTTTTTGTCATAAAATATGCCTTATCGGTATCCTGAGGTGAGCCTTGAAAATGTGATATCCAGCCAACACTGGTTCAACAACACTCAAAAAATAGGAAATCTTCCACTCATGAAAGTTCTCCAAAGAAAAAGAACTGATCATCATAGTTCACACCAATAAGAAGTACCACTCTTGGACAGGTATTTGAAATAGGACCCCCCTCGCCCCGCCCCCCCAAAATGGTATATAATCACAGTAGTTCCGGAACAATTGCATGAACAAACCGCTGGTTCTTTTCATGAAAACTGTGTGGTTCATTTTTATTCCAATTTCTTTTCACAGAACCAACTACTGGAGCAATTGAAGGGTTGTCTGACTCTGAAAATATTTCCAAAACAAAAGAAAAAATTCCTGGAACCTGGCACAGTTCAGTTGAGTTCAGTTCAGTTCTTAAAAAATTCAAATAACCGCACAGCACTGGGAAAAAAGTCACAGCTGATGATGAACATCATTTCTCAGACCCCCAAATGAAAAAAATCACTTCATGCAGCAGCAGCACTTCTTAGTCAAACTCCAAAGTAACTGTAAATTTGTGTGTGGGTTGGATATTGATATGGTTTTGGTACTCTATTGTGTGTTGATGTTGTTGCTGCTAATGGGTGATGATGGTCCATGGATGTTGTTGTTGTGTGTGGGTGGTGTGGCTAGATAGATAGCTGTTGCTGCAAGAGAGAGAGAGAGAGAGATATTTTTATATATACTAACATTATTATTAATATTAGTTTTGCATTAAAACCTCTTGAGATTCTCCAATCTCTCGCAGTACACGCACCAGTGTCGCTTACTGTGCACCATGGCCCACCACCCACATAGTACTCCCAAGGAAGGAAGGAAAGAAGTACTGTGCTGTTGGTAGCTTCATCAACACACACACACTTCAAAGAGAAGAAGAGAAAGAAACAAAGAAAGAGAAAGAGAGAGAGAGAGAGAGAAAGAAAGAAACAGGGAGAACAAAAGAGTGGAGAGTCGGAGAGAGAAAGAGTCTGGAGAGGGCTCAGAGAGAGGTGAGTCGAGAGAGAGAGAGAGAGAGAGAGAAGACTGATGATCTTCAAGCTGAAATCTTTTGGTTTTGGGTTTTGTTTGCAGTGACAAAAAGCCCATAACATTTTTTTGCACACCCATTTTGTCTGAAATCCTCGTCCACGAGTGTCCAATTTGTTCTTGCTCTTGTTGTTGTTCTTCAGCTTCACCTGCATCATCATGCTGCTGCAGCAGCAGCAGCAAGCTGTTGCTGTTGCTGTTGCTGTTGCTGGGCAGGTGGTGGTTGTAACATGGTGTATGTATGTAGCTGGTGGCGGTGATCATGGTGATACTGTAGCTGCTGCGTATTATCCTGATTGCTGCACGGCATCGTTAGATTTTGGAGCTTGCTGCACAAAAGCAGCTGTATTAGTAGTAGTAATAATCCACACAGCAGCTGCTAGTGTTGCTGCTGCTGCTGCTGCTTGCGTTGGTGTGCAGGCCCATGATGCAGCTGATTGACGTAGCTGCTCATGGTGTAGTCAGTAAGTAAGGAAGGGATGAGGAGGAGGAGAAGAGAAGCTGGACTAGAGAACTGTTTTGAAGAAAGTTCTTTTGTGGTTACAAGTGCAAGAGCTTCTTCGACGTCGTCGAGTCTCCTCCCTTATCAGCTTTGTTCTCGCTTTGTTTAATGCGAAGAAGAAGAGGAAGAAGAGAGGCGAAGCCAATGATCTCAAGTTCTACACTGCTCATGGGTTTGTTGTTGTGTGCAAATCCCACTTGATTCTGTCACGCGTGGGTAGAGTCGAGGGGTGAGTGAAAAGCAGGAATCGTGTTATAAGTATGTATTCCTTTTGATTCCGATCATCAGAATCTAGATCAAGAGGTGGGTGGGACCTTCTTCCTGCATGAGGCATTTAGACGTTCATTTTGTAGAGAAATTCAGGCAAGCTTGAATATCCAGAGCTTGTGGAGCTTGCATCGAGTCGAAGTATGCACCCAGATTTCAGGTTACGGGCCTAGATCAGCACAGGTGGAGACGAGTTAAATACTCGCGGAGCTGGAGAGCCCCATTTACAACAATCTTCTTCTTCTTAACTCGCTCTGCAACATTCCTAGTCGTTACACTAGAGACTGTTTCAGCCTTATAGCCGCGCCTTGCGAAGCTGCACGATCGATCGCAGCAGCAAGCTTGGACTGATCCAAGATTCTCAATGCTGTATTTTGTGACACAAGCATTGAAGAACGACGGAGACCAGCTATTTGTTGGAGCTCATGAGCCGGGGTTCTTCTTTCTTTCGTTCTTTCTTTCTTTCTTTCTTCTCTCCACAAGTTGGTTGTTGAGCACAAGAACATCAGCAGCTTTGCAAGGCTGTTAGATTCGTGAGTAGTGCAGCAGCAGCAAGAAGGAAGAATGCGGAGCATGTCCATTCACCAAGAAGCTGATGCAGGTCTTCCGATCACCAATCTGGGAAGCAGTAGCTGTAGCTTACAGTATGCAGGTAACTGCTGCACAGGCTCAGCAGCTGTGAGCTGCTTCGATGCTGTAGATCATACAATCCGGCAGCGCAGCAGCAGCAGCTCCCTTCCCGCAAGTCACAACTCATCGTATGAACGAGCATCCAGCAGCACTGGATCCGACAACAACAACAACAATAACAAAGAAGCGAACGTGGAGAGCTTCGCAGCTTTCCAGGCGCTGACTATCATGTCGCCTGGAGGCTTGCAAGGCATGGCGACATGGGGCAGGCCGCGCAGCTCGGTCGACAGCTTTGGCGCAGGCGGATACGACATGAACTCATGTGCCGAAATTAAGCTTTCCTGCAGCGATGAGGAGAACTGCGTGCCGGAACATGCCGCGGTCTGCAGCTTGGACGACGACGACGATGCAGCTCATATCAAAGACTCCACGAACGAGGAAGAGGAGGAGGAGGAATCGGAGTTGAATTCCAAAGAAGATCATGGCGACGGGGGCGTGCAATCCAAGCTATGTCCTCGAGGTCACTGGCGTCCTGCCGAGGACGAGAAGCTCCGCGAGCTTGTATCACACTATGGTCCACAGAACTGGAACCTAATCGCCGAGAAGCTCCAAGGCCGATCAGGTACACAGCTCCATCATCATCATCATCATCATCATCACCATCTTGTTCTTCTTCCTGTTCCTGATGCGTCCTGCATGGGTCGTCGCTGGTCTGCGGATGCAAGGGGGGTAATTCTTTTGTGCTTGCTTGCTGCAGGCAAGAGCTGTAGACTGCGATGGTTCAATCAACTAGACCCGCGGATCAACCGTCGGCCATTTACAGAAGAAGAAGAGGAACGATTGCTAGCAGCGCACCGCTTTCACGGCAACAAATGGGCCATGATCGCTCGCTTGTTTCCTGGTCGCACGGATAACGCCGTCAAGAATCACTGGCATGTAGTCATGGCGCGCAAGTTCCGAGAGCGCTCTCGTGCCTACGGTCGTCGTCACAGCAGCAAAACTCCTCAACAGCAGCAGCTAGTATCATCCTGTCGCTCCTCCAGACCTCATGCAGGCAAACGCAGCAGCAACAGTAGCAGCAGCAGCAGCAGCCTGATCATCAACTCTAGCGTCATCGTCGATGCAGATCAGCTGCCTTTCTCCATGAATAGTACATCGTTCTCGACGCTCCCGCTTTCCAAGGTACCTCGGCTCTCGTCCTCCTCCGACTCCCGCGACGTCGATCTCCGAGGCGCGGGCGGCTATGGCGCCACCCCTACTTATAGCTCCTTGCAGCTGAGATCCCAGCACGTTGACAATGCGATCATTCTAGCTGCTGGTACCTGCAATCAGCTCTTCCTGTTGCTGCAAACACTTCGTCCTCTCTTGCTGTCTACAATGTTATCTGCTTGAGCACGTTGTCTTTTCTCCGGCCCAAGGTTGCTTCCGTTACTCGCGTCTCTCACATTCTTCTTTCTAATTTCCGCTAATCTTACTTACCATGGATTTGAACATGTGCTTGGAATAGCAGCAGCAGCGTCTTCCAGATCGTCAGCTTTCCAGCTACCAGCAACAAAGCTGCTGCAAGAAGAGGAGATTATGCTCCACCTGCAACAGACGGCAGCAGCTATGCAGGATCATCACTCGAGCTCCGTTCCAAGAGGCCGCCAATTGTATGCTGCAGCGCCTCCCGATGATCATCACTACTACCGCACGTCGTACCCATCTCTTCACCAACTCAACCAAAGTCGAGTACTGGACCAGCTTGCAGGAGGACTCCACCCTAGTCGACTGGACCTTAATGCAACAGCTTGCATACATGATGATGAGGCTACAGCAAGTCGAGCGTCTTCATCAGGCGCAGCAGCAGCAGCTAGCTCTTTGAATCGTCATCCTAGTATTCGCGCATACATCAACCAGAAGCAGCAGCAGCAGCTCCTCTATGAACAACGAACCTGCAGCAGCAGCGAAGACACTACTTGTTTAAGACTCATGGGTGCTGCTACTTCTGCTCCTGTTGCTGCTGCTGCTGCGACCTCTTCATCGTCATCTTCAACATGGGCAGCTACTAGTGCAGCAGCAAAACTACACTTGGATCAAATGCAGAAGCAGCAGCAGCAGCAGCAGCAGCAGCAACAGCAACAAAGTTCTGAAAAACTGCACATTTTTCATAATATTGCAGCTCATCAAGAAAAAATTGTTGCTGCAACACAAGCAGGTCCTGCTGCTGCTGCTGCAGCACCAGCACCAGCGCCAGCTGTGGATCAGACATGCACTCCATTCATCGATTTCCTTGGAGTGGGAGCATAAGAAAATTATTTCATCATCAGCTCAGAACGGCATGGATTCAGATTTAAATCAGCGCAATGTCTGAATTCAAGGAATAAGCTTATTCAGATCAAAATCAGTTGCATCTGAATTGAATGAATAGGCTTATTATTATATTCAGGTTGGGGTTCACAAAAGGATTGTCTAACAAACAGAGAAGAAAAGAAAAGTACTGCAAAACCACACCCAACTTTTCCAAATTCACTCATGATCACTTTGAAGCTCAAGAGATAACTTCCCATGATGTTCAAAGCATCAAAGGTCCTGATCTAGGACCTCCGATTCCCTCCTCTTCTCTTTTTTTTTTCTTGGGTTCTCTCTCTCTCCCCCTCTCTCCCTCTCTCTCTCTCTCTCACTCATATTCATTCCCCCCCAAGCGTAACAACAATGTACATTGGAGATTCTCAACTTTAGCCATGGAGAGTAGTAGTAGCAACCCAACCCTTTGAAGAGCTTTCTTTTGTCTTTATATATTACTAATGTTTTTAGTACCAAAAATATAATCTGCTCAGGAAAAAAAGGAAAAAACTTGAGTGTTTCGTACATGAAGCAGTTACAGCTGCCATTTCTCATCTGTTTGTTACTGGGAGAGGACCTGGGGGACAAATGCTGATGTGAGTAAAGATCAAATCTATCTGCAATTTATCTCATGATGAGTAGTAGTAGCTCAAAATCAAATTGCAAGGTCAATTCAACCTTGCAATTTACGTTCCAATTTGATGTCATGAGTTTTAGCTCAAAATCAAGTACCTGCCAGCTGATGATGATCCAGAGCATACATGAAACTATGTTCAAAACATTATCTAGTTTTAGCATACTATCTAGTTTTGGGTTTTGCAGCATTATGGATGATGATGAGTGTAACAGAAAAGTCTAGCACTGGAATCAGAGAGAGACATAGCTTTGATTGAATGAGAGACAGAGAGAGTCTTTTTGAGTTTTGAATATAAGGTGCAAAATTTGAAGAACATGGTTGTAGTTGTGATCAATCAAGGCAATCAATCAATCACTGGTGGGGGGATCGGATTCTAACCCAGTTCCGTCAAAATCCCAAGTCCAGAGGACTAAGCCTTACTTTGCTTCTGGTTGGGAACTAATTTAAAACTCTGATCATGATTATGAGCACATTGCAATAAATAATATAAACTTTTTGAGGTTGCTGTATAACTATTATGATCCCCGCAATATATGTAACAACTGCAAGGATCATTATACATACTTTAAAAAATCATGTTGAATTCTAATACTTCAGATTTTTACTTCAGTTTGCAATTTGCTCTCAATTTTTTGCGATTTCTTGAGAGTCATAATATGTGTCTGTTTCAGATGAACAGCACATTGATAATCAGATGGGGCTAGGAGAGTTTGAAGTTTTATAGCATCAAATTATGCACAACTAGTGAAGCTTATTTGATTGATGTTTTTAGAGTGTTCTTGATGGTGGATGTTTAAGGGTATCATGTCATATGAGCTCACCCTTTTAGTGTTGTGGGTTGCACCCTCAATTCGAAATCTAAGCCTGAGTCCAGAGCTACCCAAGTTTCATTAAGTACAATCCATTTGAGACCACATTATTTTCTTATGCAAGTTCTATCTAGTATGTATGAGTCTTGACGTGTTCCTTGGTTTGCAATGTTCAAGGAGTTGAAGTCCTTTTGAGCCAAACCCAAACCAACACCCTTTTGGTGGAACTAGCACAAGAATTGGACTTTTGACACCAGTCTTTTGTTAGAACCGAAACCAAAATAGTGAAAACCAATTTTTGCACACACATGTAACATGTTCATTCTTTCAAGCAATTTCACCAATATCCTTTATGTGAGTATCTAGAGGTGTTTATTAAAGTCAACATCATGTACTAATTGTCTTTCTCAATCCCCAACCATTAACATGAAAAATGAGACAATATAAAATAAGAGATAATTTTAGTGGAACCACCTTCATCATTCATTATAGCCAACCAATCAAGCACAATCATTCTTCTAATTGTGGGGAGTCTATAGTGTACATGGAATCAAACCTGATTTCCAAACTGCATTTCAAGGTTCTAAAATGTGTCAAAACTTGATGACAAGGTCTTTAAACATTTGTAGAACCAAGTTCAAATCAGTGTTTGCCAGTTATTGAGTTTTGACTCAATTATCAACCCAGTTATTAATAACCTATCAGCCTGTTATTGTTTTGTTTGATAACTAATTACATTGATAACCACCTAGGAATGAATTTTCAAAGTCTATCTAATAACCCACTTCAATGACCTGATTATCCTCGAAGTCGGTTATCAATCTTTAAATACTAATTAATAAATTAATGATTTTGATTTTAATCTTTTAAAATGCCCTATAACTATTGTATAACTGGCTGGGTAACTAGCAATTCTCAACTTGTTATTTGAAAACTTACCCCTTACACTTCACAGATGGTTATTACCCATAAGTTTTTTATAGCCTACCCAACACCTGATTTTTTTATATTGATATTGGTAACTCACGTGGTCTCACAAAACAATTCAAAAAACTAACCTGCCCGTTGACTATTAAAATAAATAATAAATAACTTACTAACACTAGTACAAACTTGAACTTGAAATAATACCTACCAAAACTCTTTATATGTCAAAACAAGGATTAGGAGTTTTCATAATTGACCAACACTAATATCAACCAGTGTCGGATGGCTATTAAAAATTGCAACAAATGCCCCACACTAGTATCAACTCTCTGAAGAACAACAACAACATATGCTTTGATTCTGATGTTTTTCAAATACCCAAAACTAACCATCTTTTTAAGAAATATTCAAAGAATCACTCCCACACTAGTATCAAATTTGTGAAGATCAATAGCGAATGTGATCAATGGACCGCCTGCAATTGATGAGGAGGTTTATTAGTCATGACTCATAGATGAAGAGAGAATGTTGACTTACCCCATCTCCTACTGCTACATACAATCTACTACTACTACTACTTTCCTTCATGTCCTTTGTGATAGATTATACTAATAATGTTCTCCTGGGTTTTTGTCACAGAATGTGTCACATTGTACCCTGTAACAAAGGATTGACAATGAGTGGTGTCATGGGCAGCACTCTATATCAAACTAAGTTGTGATGACCCAAAGTTCTATAATTGGGGTAGGCTCTGGTCATACGATATGTCAAACTGTGACCCTTCTCAAGAATTGACAAATGAATAGATTGGTAATCTTGAATCTTGACTCTTCTTCGAGCTATTCATTTGTGGAAAATGCTGAGAATAATAATATAGGATCATGAGCTTTGTCTCTGTGATATAGCAGACCTGAACCCAATATTGCTTGCCGAGTATAATAGAGACACAGTCCTTGCAAAGACTGTCATTTTTTCCCCCACCCATCCCGCCAACCCAAATTGATAGTAAAACTTTGTTGATCTGCAAAACAACTTTTTAACAGCTGCTGGGTTTTTGTGTCATTGCACAATGTCCCACGTGCCCTGCACTAACTTTACAAACAACAATACATGCATATACGCAAGAGCAATCATGAGTGAAAGGAATTTGAAAACAACAATCAAATTGTTTAACAACACACAGTGCATGTTCATAACCATTCTCAGATTTTGGATATAATCAATGCATCAGCCCTGGGTTTAAAACCCCTGTGTTGCAGTCAGCGTTTTCTTTCCTGGCAAAATGTTCCTGTCTTGATATCTTATTTATAGTCAGATTTGGCTAAATACTCTTCTAGATGATTGCCACTTTGACTACATGATGTAATCAAGAGAAAAACACAGTTCCAAGTTCCAATATATTGAGATATTTGAAGCCACCAACCATCTGTAGCAGACAATTATAGGATTATGCTTTTGACAAGGGAAATTATCAGAGGACTAAACTAGTGTTGAGCAATTACCTGATTCGGCAGGTTAGAATTATCAGTTCTGATTTTGATTAGTAAAACCAAATCAGAACTGGGTCTGATTTTTGGAATCGTTTTTGGACCCAGAATCGGAACTGGGTTGTTCCTGGTTCTATTTTATCTGTGAAACCAGGATCGGAACCAGAATTCTGTGGCAGCTTCCAGACTCAAAAAAAACTTGCAGAAGAAAATCTATTTGACTGTGTCACCAATTTTTTATTTACCAACTCCTATTGGTACAAATCAGTTTTATGAGCACAAACAGACAATGACTAAAAACCTGACTTTCATACACAACCCCGGGCCTATCCCATCTCTTTGTCTCTATACTTGTCAAATTGAAAAAGGTGACAATGTTCGTGGTGTTCATGGTTTTGTTGCTGTTTGGGTTTTTCTTGTTGGTTGTAATGGATTATAGTTCAGTTTGGGTTTGCTCAGAAAAAATTATTCAGGATTTACAGATTCTCAATTTTTCTTCTTTTCCCCTTGAAATTGAGGAGTACGACTTGCCATTTGAGCCATATCCAAGTTCAAGTAATGTTTTCCCTATTCTTCTTCTATATGTTCAAGATATGAAATGAATTAGGAAAGAGCTCTCTTGTTAGTTCTAATAAAGGCTTCTATTTGCACCCGTCACAAGCAACTTGAAAGGCAAAAAACAAAAGGTCAGAAAAATTATGCTCATCAAAAGAAATGCAGTGGGAAAAAAAAATCTCATCACATGGAAATAAAAATTAAAAAATTTAGCTTGTAAAAATAAAGTTCCAAAATGTATATTTGCCATTAGATGAGGAGCTACAACAAACCAGCACCTGTAACATTGTTCCGGTTGGTACCTTAGCCCTCTTGAGTGAGGCCTCTTAAAAGCCAAAATCAACTTGGGAAACATTAGAATTGGATCTTGATTTAATCTAATAGTTGAATATTATAATATTTAGAAGCAACCCAAGAAATGTAAGGATTTTTAGTTTTTATCATGGCATCATTGTAAGTGTTGCCAAATATTGACCCAAGGCCTAAATGAGGTTAGGAAGACATTTTTTCAAATAAGTTATTTGTTAAGTTGTGAGTTAAGAAAAATAATTCTTCTTATTCTTTGAACCCCAACCTTTCTTTTTCTTTTTGGCACATGTTTTCTAGAGCTTTTGAGCACTCAATGTGTATGAGTCAAGGTGAACCACCACCTACACTAGTTTCTTCATCTTTCTATGAAAGGCCTCCTACAGGCTATGTTTAATCTGAGAATTGTTAAATTTGAATTCAAAAACCCTGATTTAGTCTAATGATGGGATATTTATAATGAATAGAAATACCTCAAATATTTTTGGGGTTGTTTTTTTGGTGTTGTGTGGTTATTTAATTTGTTTGATAAGTAGCAGTTCCAACTCCTTAAAATTTTCTTTAATCAAAGAATCGTTGGTTCCAGTTGTTTCAAAATAAGAGAACGACCAGTTTCAATTATTTTGGAAACAGAGAACCACAAATTCCAGTTATTTTTTAAAAATTAAAAAATTGAAAATTTTCATGAAATAACCAATAAAGTACCTAACCATCATGAAGATGTTTTTTTTCTACTACTCCCCCCCCCCCACAAAAAAAACTGAAAACCATGATCATATATCAAAGCTAATTCTTGTTTGGTTTGGTAATTGGTTCTTGAGTTTGAATGGTTATCAAATTGGTTCTTGATTGAAATTGGAAACTTGTATACTACAAATGTGAGTGTCATTATGTTCAAAGGCAATATCAAAAATTCAAGGCAACAATGAATTGGAATGACTTGCACTATTCAGTATATGGTAGTGTAAATGTGTCTCATATTAATCAGTTGTGTGGATTCCCAAAAATTTAATTTTCTTCTTTTGTAATGGGCATTTTGGATTGGCCCATCACAAAAAAAATATTCATGAAATTTTGGACAGTCCCAAAATAGATATGCTGTACTCTCCTCCTTTGGGCTCCTTATTACTCTTACAAGAGTAGAACTTAAGGCAAAGGTGATGGGCTAAAGTGAGCAGCTATTGCAGTTGCTCTTGGTTTTTGGACATGAAAAGTGCACCTTTGAGTGGGACAATGCTGGAGCTGCCACCAACTGCTTTTGACCTGTTGGACTTCAACTCTTTTTCATATCTCACACCCATATCTCAAAACTCTACAAAACGGGAGAAAAAAATTGGATTTCAGGCCGAAGCTTGGGATTTGGATTTGGACGAGTGCCTTTTCCTACCTTTCACTTTTGGGCGTTGCCTTGGCTTTGGACATTCACAAAGAGAGGTCCCTGTGAAGGTCCATAAGAACAACCAGTACATAAATACCAGGTGATCAGCAAAGCTTCTCAAAACCTCGACTGCAAGTTGGGTGCAAGAAAAAAAGATAGACAAGTTTGGTGAAGATAATAATAAGTCAGGTGGTATCTACTATTCATGGTGTATATAGAAAATCAAGAGATGCACTGTGGGGATCTGTTTGAACAGCTTTTCTGCAACTGAATACTGCCAAAGGCTGGCCTTTGAATTGAAATGGGTTGTCATTAGCTTACTCAAATGCTTTTGTTTGCCACAGTTTGGAGCCTATTTCATATCATGAATCTTTCAAGAGTACTCTCTCTCTCTCTCTCTCACCATAAATTAGCAGCAACAATTTGTGCCAGTTGATTTACTTTTTGCAGAGGACTCTCAACTAAAACAAAAATTCATCATTAGATTCAAAGATATTGATGGACTAAACCAGTTAGTATGTACTGGTGGGTGCTTTGCCTTGCAAACTAGTGGAGTAAAAAGGAAACCCTAAGTGAGTGACACTTTCTCCCAGGAATTTTATTTTTCTCATCACTAGCTTCCAAAAACTGATTATGCTTTCTTCTTTCATCAAGAACCCCCAAGTGCTCATTATTGAACTTTGGCTTTATTCAGAGGGACAGGAATACGGCACCACCCATGATGGACAATTTGTTTAATCTGCTTTGCGGGGAAGAAATCTTTTAAAACCCTATCTGCTACCTCCTGTACTACTACCCTAGCAGCATGGAGAACTTCTGTTGTATTTTGTTAGAAAGGTAAAGAGTGCAAACCAAGGGGAAAAAGTTTTGTCAAGATATAATAATAACCAAATGCTTCTTGAAAAGCTCTGCCTGCAAAAGTGGAGGAAAAAAAAAACCGAATTTAAACTGCATCCTTCTGCCTGCACCTCTCATATCTCATCAGAAGCCCAACTTATCATTACTTCTTTTCTCACATACGAGGCTATCCCCACAACAAAAATTTCCTCATACCTCAAATTTTGACATGCTAGTTTTAGCTTCTTTGTCAGATCAGCAAGCTGAAAATCTTTGTCAACTTGAATGTCAGACTTTAGACTTGCCATTCGATGGGCCATTTCATTCTTCTACTGGGTTTTGGATTTGAAGTATTACCATGGAGATAAGTTACCACCAGTGTTGGGTGGTTCTAAAGGTTGTTGTACCAGATCCCTCAGTTCTGATTCTTTTAGAATAAGTTTTAAGAATTGTCCCGATGATGATGATGATGATGATGATTTTAGATTCAAAAAATTTGTCTGATTTTCAGGGGGGTGAAAAGAGAGGATCCTCTAGTTTTTGAACAAGTGGAGTGATTCTCGTGAGGTTCTCATGGTGACAACATTTGATTCAAGGGATTTATGTGTAACCATTACGTTACACCTGCCTGCTTGTGTGAGAAAAGACTAATGATTCTTTTTTTTAGTTTAAAAATGACACATGCCAATATGCCTTTTGTCAATGTTTTTAGTTTTAAATGCATTGACATGTTCAAACTTTCAAAAAAAGTTGTCATATGATTTTATTTTGTTTTCACATGTGAAGGCATGGCCAACTCGTACTCTTTGATATCAAGGTCTTGATTTCAAATAGACTTCCCTTATCACTCTTTTACCTATTTTTTAACTTTTAGTGTTTATTAGGTTGAGGACCAAACTCGAGAGTTAACTTTATAATGCCACCAATGTCAAGATTGGGGTCAAGTGATATCTTAGGCTATTCTTGAAAAGGTGATTCTCACCTAAAGTGAGAATTTAGGTGAGAATTGTCAATGTTCACAATGAAAAGTAGCTTGAAATCCTTTCCATTCTCACCCATTTTGTGATACCCACCCAACATTGGTTAATACCAAGGTGGGGGCGATTCTTTACTTTCATGAAGAACCTTTAGTTTCAATTTTTAAAAATAAATTACAGTGGTTTTGGTTCCACACATCCAGTTCCACATAAATCAAAATAAAAACAAGAATTTGGTTCCATGTTTGATTTTTCAAAAAAATAATTTGGTATTATTATAATATCAATTTCGAATATCAAATTTGATTCCGGTCTGGTACTAAATAACCCAAACTGGAACAAATGGCTTATGGTTGATCAATCCTTGGTTAGCCTTGAATTCTAATTTTTTTATCAAAAAATAAAATTCAAAATCCTCTTTTTGGTTCCAATTTTGGTTCCACACATAAATGAAATTATAGGTTTAAATATTAATAAATATAAATTGTAATTGCAATTTCGAAAATAATTCAAAAAATCAAATTTGATTCTAAAACAATTTGTATTAACTGAAACTGGTGGTTTTAACCTTCCAAACTAGGTACCCACCCAACAATAATATTATCATTTTGCAAGTTATAATTATTCGTTTTGGTTTTTGGTTAATAAGAACCAAACTAGAACAAGAAATAAATCTTGAGAAAGAAAAAGACTCTAGAAAGAGCAAAGATTTTTGTTAATGTTTTGAATCACAGAAATGACTCTTTGGGTATTTATAATCAAAAATAAAATTACCAATTTCACCTTATTTCAAAAAAGGTGAATAAATATCATACAAGACATAGACAAAAAAATGAAAAAAGATCATCTTTATTTGTTCCAAAAATTTTGATCATCTATGATCCTTAATTGAATGTTATTTTGTCAATTTAAAATCTCAAAACATGTGCAAAGTTGTTTTTTTCCCAAACTTGAAAAACTTTAAGTATGACTAATGTGCTATGACATTTGAAGTTAAGCATTTTCAAGCCTTTGTTAAGGTGCACAATAGTATTTCACAATAGACATTTTCACATTAATGGATGACAATTGGACAAAACTTCATATTTAATTACATTTAACAACATATTCAACTTTAATTTTCCACTTTTTTTGTGTTGAATTGGAAGTTGAAATATCGTTTGAGGTGAAAATTTCATAGTTACGTTAGCTATGTTTTATTTTGTTTCCACAAGATTAAGCAATAGAAGACAAACTAGGATCATCACTAACAAATGTTGACGAGAATTCAATGTGTTAAGAGTGGTGATACAAAACAATGTTTGCAAAGCGACATCACACTATGTCACATTTTGACACATAAGAACTTATATTTAACACAAATGCATCATGTTGTAAGGGTTTAATAGTTCCCCTAAACTTGTAATTTTTAAAAGGTGAATCATGCTTAATAATATAAAATGTGACTAGAAGTTATTCTTCACCTTTTGGACTTTTGAACCAAACTTCGCAAAATTTTATTGCAACATGAATGAACAACTACACAATACTATAATCACCACATAAAACCAATAAATATATATTATGTTCTACTACCTAAATTAACAATTACCAAAAAAATGTCATAACATAAAGTCTCCCTTGTGATAGTTCTGGCCATTGATATTTTATTGGATTTTTGTGTTGTAAATTTACTTCACTAGTGGGAGAATCCTTCACATGTATTTGTTGCCTTAACCATGCTAGCCTCAACAAATGGTACTTTGACATATATAAATGTTATTTTATAATGCATGTTGAAAACATTAAATGTATATATATTGCATGTTGAAATGCATTTTGATGAGTAAATTACTTTTTTGGCAATGAGGTGTTGGATCCATTTGGGTACACTACAACATGTGGTAGGAATAGCACAAATCCAATCCATTGAAAGACCAACCCACATGCACAATATCTCTTTAATCTAAGATGTCAAAATTTAATAACCTACTTGGATGTTTGAAATTTTCATCCAGGTTCACTATTAATCCTTACACTTTAAACTATCTTTCTTTTTTTGGTCCTTTTCAATTCCCATTTTATGTGGAATTGGAGATTTCTTGGGGATTGGATGATTGCCTTCGTTTCCTGTTCTGTTTGGCTTGAATGATGAGGATTTGCTCAAAGAGATATATTTTTTGAACTACATTAGGTATGTCTATTTTGGGAGTGGCTAAAGTTTGCTCAGCACAATTAGATCACTAGGCACTAGGCCATGTGGATACGTTCTATTTTAGGAATCTATTAACAATAGGTTTGCTTTGGGTGGTGATCCAATCAAAGAGGTCCATCACCAAAAGAAAAAAAATGTCTGCACCGTCCCCCACCCCAAAACAAATTCATACTAAATTGTGACTAAAGAGACAAAGTCTACTAAATGTGACTAAGCAACAAAGAAGCCTGACTTCCGTGGTAAGGGGCTCAAAAATTGAAGCCTTATTGTCCTTCAACAGAGGGAGAGAGTGGGGGGTGTGCGGGGGTTCCTATTTTTTCCAAAAAATTATTCAAATTTGCAATTAAAAAAAATTCCCTAAGAGTTCTCCTATTTTTTCTCAAAAAAGTGACAAAAATTTGTGTAAAAAATTTTACTACTTATCATACTCATAATATATCATTTCATTTTGGACAACTAGAATTCCCATTTGGAATTTTGTTCAATTTCCCACTTTTTGCAGAATGGAATTCTTTGGGCATCGACATGGGGATCGAGAAAGTCAGGCTCTACAATTGTGTGTGAGGAAAGGAAGCTGCAAACTTGGAAGCTAAGGAGTAGGGATCAATTTCCATGTGATCCACCAAGTCACTGCACCCAACAACAACACCCATAACTGACCAGCAAGTGTTTTTTTTTAATAAAAATACTGCAAATTAGGGTTTCGTATGGCATGTGATTCCAATCTGATTCCATCATCACTTGTTCGACACACTTTTGCTAATTTTTGAGTAGCTTCTTAACAAGGTGACGACTGGTTGTCCGGGTTGTTCCAGACATTTTCATGCACCAGCTCCGACAAAAAATCCTCATTGGGAGATTGCCCATGCAAACAGCATGCTTATAACAACTGCCCACTGTAGCCCCCTTTCTCCAGAGAAACAAGCTAGAGAGAGAGAGAGAGAGAGAAACAAAAGGGTCTACCAATCTTTGAGTGGAGTAAAATTAGGAAGGAAGAAAACAAACTACTCGTGACACCCAAACTTGAGATTCTATTGTTAGACATAAAAGTTACAGAAAGCAAGAAAGAAAGAAAGAGTGATGGGTCAGAGTTTACCTTCACCCATCTGCCTACCATGCAGAATGGATGGTATAAGAACAGGAAACACTTTTTCATTCTAATCCTATCCCTCACCTAACCATGGTGGTTAACTATGGGTTATTAACCCACCCACATGCATCTACTTACTTAGGTAGTAGCCACCAAGTGCCTTTGAGCATCCCCAGCGGTGTTCAGTATGTGACCCTGCACATTAAATTTTGTTGAAGAATGAAAATTCAAATCGTGGCAGTTTGGCTCAGCAACATGTTTGTTTCTGGCCCAGCATTTTTTTTGCACAGTTCGCCGATGCTCTTAAAAGGCATAGCAAAGCTTAACACCTGTTAGAGAAGAGTGTAATAAATTTGATCTAACTGCTGCTCCCCGTTTTTGATTTGTCTATCATAATGATTGGTCCAGTTGGCTTGCAGTCCCAGTTTTAGTTTTATGGGTGGGACTTGGAACAAAGTAAATAACTAACTTGGATCAGAGAAATATTTTTGCAGGGTCACAGAAGGAGCACTGCTGGGGATGCTCTTACCTTCTACTTACCTTATCTTCATAGTAAACATTTACATTTTCTACCTACTTACCTATGACATATAGATGCCCACTACTTTGGGTGAACCTGCACCCACATAAGTTCCATAATAAAAATCCCAAAATCCATTTAGATTATTTCCAACTATGAATAGTATCTACGGCTCAAACTAAATTATGGTCTTCAAGTTCAAATCTAACATCTTTTGGGCTTAATATGGCCACTAAGAGGACTCACTCAAAAAGGTAAAGGTACCAATGTGACTCAGGTTTACTGTGGCCCACTTACACATAGGTAGTTTAGGAAGGTAAAGTGAGTGGAAAGAAGGAGGGTGGGTCTACGGGAGAGGTTACCAAAGTTGTGACTAACTTCTAGTGCATCTACAACTGACTCACAACTCACAATCAGTTTCCAATGAGTGGTTTGGTGCACTAATTAACTGGGTGCTGGATTAATGGTGTGTACCTTACCCTAAGGTCAGTTTTGTCATCAAATAATCCTCACAATAGTGAAATGAAATTTTGTGAAAATATGAAGTTGACATGTTGAAAATCATCATAATTATCACAGGCTGAATAATTTCAGTACTCATATCACAATATTATAGTAGATGATGGAAAAATATATGATTTTAATTTTTTTTAAAGAATTCATTTTTTGAAAAATAAATAAATTATTCGTTTGGTCAATGTGGACACTGACCGTAGGCTATGGTAATCATCAATCCATGACAGAAATTTGAGTTTCCATAAGTGTTCCATGCTCACCTGCTCTCTCAGGGAGCAATCAAAACAGTTCATGAATTGGTACTTAGATATGAAAGAAAGAAAACAAAATTGAG
>Ga0209611_10004073_pt1 | contig 25080 bp, 17 predicted proteins | sample S1TSphgellanicum_3_FD_187693 | JGI IMG/M metagenome (GOLD analysis project Ga0209611, IMG submission 187693) | Host-associated microbial communities from peat moss isolated from Minnesota, USA - S1T2_Fc - Sphagnum magellanicum MG (SPAdes) (version 2) | ecosystem: Host-associated > Plants > Peat...
ATATATATATATATATATTTACATTAACATTATTTTTTATTGGACCGTGTAGAATTATACAAATATGTTTATTTTACATTTATATTATTTTACATGACATAAAATAAGTTTACATAATTTTACATTTACACATTTTGTATTCTACATTTATACCTACACAAATATAAATGAATATTATACACTTGCACAAAGTGTAAATAAATTTCATTATGAAATTCACACTTATAAATCCTAAACTATTTACACACACAACATTGGTTTGAACATTTGCAACTTTTAACTTCAAACACACAAAAGGTCAAGTTACTAAGTTCGTGCAACATTTATAACTTACTTTTGTGTATGGGGTGTGTTGTTTTGTTCTAGAGATGTACACCTTCTCTACTTACTATGAATGTTGTCATCATTTTAATGTCAACAAATTTGAGATTAGTTGACTTGTTTACTAATAGAAAATGTCATAGTTTAAAAATGTCGTATGTTCATTAGATAACATTTCAAAAGTTGAACATTACAAAACTAGCATTGGAAACATGTAAAGGTCCCACACTTGTTGTGGACATTCATAAACATCTTCACTTTCTTCCTTCCTATAGCGCATTCTAAATAACCATGAATTGACCAAATAATAATAGCATGGACTAAACACACCATGAATTTGACTTTTTTTAAGTTTTTGCATTTTTTTAATGTAAATAGTTTGTGAAGAATGTTTTTGTCAAAAAATGATTTATAATGTTTAGATCATCTCTTTATTCAAATCTAGCAAATTATTATTTCTATGATCAAAATGTCTTTCAATTTTTACTTATTACAAAAAGCACAACAAAAACTAAACTATTACACTTCTACATATAAAATGCCAACTTGATTTTCACTTTCATCCCTATATCAACAACATTTTCATAAATAAATCATCAAAACTACCATATGACAAATCCATTGGTTTAACTCATATTGGTTTATATTCTCTAAAGGTAGGACTTTTAGTTAAACAATTTGAATTATTATTAATATAAATGAAAATACAAATATAAAAACACGTCCATTTAAATGACTTGATTTAAGCATTTAAAATGAATAATTGTTTCACAAGGTCACAATGTCATTTGCATTTGAACCCAAGTGAAACAATAATAAATCTTATAGTTGACCAATGTTAAATGTATAAAATGTTTATTAAATCAAGTCCCAACAAAACACAATGAATGCATAATTCCAAAAGCGGATGTTGGTGTGTTTTGAAAGTTGGTCAAAATAATACCCCATGATAAAATGATCATCAGATTTTGATGGCAAGTGCTTACCAAGTGCTTACATCAATACCTTTTTGAAGTAATGTGAAAATGTGTGCATGTGATTGACAACAGGGTAATTATTAGTAAAATCATTAATTATTCAATAGTAAATATTATAGGTAATACTGATGATTTTTGTTGTATTTTATTGTGTATCAAAATGGCAATGTATCAATGCATCATATTCCATCATGCATTATATTATCATGCATCATGTTATGTCATCAACATAAACACCATGGTACATATGTATTGTGTAAGCAAAGGTGGCAAAATTTTCAATATGACTACATGGATAAAACACTACCATGTTTTAAATTGTTTTTAGTTTTATGTTTACTATACAACAATTGTTCATGTATCAAAAAATATGAATATATTAAAATTTCAAAATACATGGATAAGATATTATCACATTCCAAGTTTATGTGCTAGGTAAAATAATTAGTAATTTAGTAAAAACCATCAATCTACTATTGACACATGGTGTGAGCAATACATTGAATGTATTGTTAATATTTTACACTTGAAAAATAAATCACTACATATGAAAACTTGACACCTGGTATACAATTACCACCATTTTCCAATCATAATTAATTCTTATTTACCATATTTTTGGACACATTAAAGATTTGTTGATACACTAAAAACTTTTCAACACATTTACATATAGAAAGAGCTTAAAATTTTTCAAAATAAATGAACAAAAGGTTGTCACATTTCCAACTTTATGCATAAGCTAAAACAACTATTAATTTAGTAAAAAATCATTGATTTATTATTAACACATGATGTGAGCAATACATTGAGTGTCATATTAATATATTTCACAATTGAAAATAAACCTTACATATGAAAACTTAACACCTAATATACCATTTTTATTATAACTAACTATTATGTACCATATGTTGCTAATACACTAAGGATTTATTAATAAATTAACAATATGTTGATACATTGAAAATCTTGTGATGCACTAAATTTTTTTAAGTCTATTTAAACATTTTGAAAAAATTCCCATAGGAAGGTTGGCAAATTTTTCAAATTTTGGTTACAAGAAATTGCCACATTTCCAAGTTTATGGGCAAAGTAAAATCATTGTTAATTTACTCAAAAACATCGATACATTATTAACACATGGTATGAATAATACATGGAATGTATTACAAGTAATCCACATTTGAAAATTTTCTAATAATGATCATGTGGCATGCCATGTGTCAAGAAAGTGTTACAACTAATAATCAACTTCATGACTCATAACATTAATTCAATAAAATTGCATTTATTGATTAGTCAAAAGTGTTCATAATACCAAAACATGTTTTTTATGATTTGTCTTATGTAACTATAATGTCCAACACAATTAAGAAAATGATTAAAAATATTCTTAGCAACTAGTAGTCAACCTAATGATTCATGACACTAATTTCAATAAAATTTCATTTATTGATTTGTCATGAAGGCCTAGGTTAACCTAGGTTAGGTTGGTAATAGGTAGGTAGATAGACCTATGTAAACCTAAGGTGGTTTAATTTAATTTGAGGTAAAAAAAAAGTTATTTTTATAATTTTGTGTTTAATAAATCTAATTTTTAAAAATGTGATAATGCAATGGATGAGGACTTGAACCTCGAAGTGAAGGTGAGGGGTTCAAGTTTTTATTTTTATAACTTATGATACCTAGGCCATTTAACTTAAATTAAGTAGCTTAATCTAAGCTATGTAGGCTAGAAAGCTAAAGTTTGTTTTTAATTTAGGCCACATTGCATAAGTTAGGCGACCTAAACTAACTAAGCTAAGCTAGGTTAACTTTTGGTTAAATTAGGTTGAGTTGATTTTTGGTTAAGCTAGTAACCTAAACTACTTAAATTAGGCTAATAACCTAGGCTACCTAAGCTAGGTTAGGTTGACTTTTGTTCATGTGTGATGACTCGTAATTAAACATGTGTTTATAGATTTTTGACACATGTCATCCATCTATTAAGGCATCTTTTATAACTCTTAGTTGAGTAAAATAACTAGGTTGACATGACATGCATTTTATATGTCATACCAAGGTCAATGATGACATGAAATTTCAATATTATATATATTTTTTAAATTAGTTGATAAAACGACTAAGCTTTGCAACTTATATGTCCTTTGTGATTAAATGGATGAAATGACATGGGTTTTGCAACTCAATAGTTACTAATCGTAAATGTCCTTTCTAATTAATACATAGTCATTAAAATTAATTGCAAAACCCAAAATGTGTTGTTGTGAAAATTTTCTCACATATGATTCTAACCTAATTTTATGTAAGTGAAATATTTGCCCTATTTCTAAAATATAAGGTTAAATTTATGTTGATTATCACAAATTTTACTATAAGGTGAATAAAAATTAACATATTCTATAATGGTTTTTGTAGGCATGGAAAAGAAATTGTTGCATTTTTATGAACATGGCCATCAAACTGAATTACATGCATTGGAAAATGTAGTTCAAGCCCCACCAAACGAGCCTTTTAATCATGAAAATATGTTATAGGAAATTGTCATATGACAAATTGGGATGTGCAACAAGGTCATCACCTTGTCAAAGTTGCATTCATCCTCATAACTTGGGTGCTTGATTTCATAGTTGGCGAAAAATGTCAAAATGGTGGTCAATGTTCATTTCTATGCAAAAAATGCATCATTCACCTTGACAATGATTTGTAACATTTGTAAATAGATAATGTTTCCAACTTTTCAAGGTTCAAAGTTCAACTTCCATGATATTCTTGCCCCAAGATTTGCATATGTATTATACATATATAAATGTGATGTTCACCATTTAATGATTTAATTTTAGTATTATGTAAACATGAAATATATGATTAGGTTTTTGTTTTGTAATGTAATTTATGCACTTACCACTAATATTTCTTTTAAAATGTTTAGAAGGTTGTTGAAATAATGGCTAAAATTTAGGAAATCCTTCATGGCATCCCCCAAGCAAGCCCGAGGTTGCCAAAACTTGGCAATTTTTGAATCTTTAATGTTTAATTCAAAATATGGTTGTCCTCCAAAAAAGAGAACATTGGGATTTGTTGCCCCAATCTATGAAAAACATTTGAAACATAAAATATCAACGTAAAATCATTATTAATACACTAATATTAGTGGATATATTACTAATGTTATTAATATCATTACATTAATACACATGATTAAGGTTTAAATGCACATCAAAGCAAAGATATTGAATGTGTTTAGAAAGAAGAAAATGTAGTTGATGGACTAAAACATTTGTAGTATTTTGCATTTTCCAAGAAAAATAAAGTTAATAAAATCAAAAGAAGTTATTGATGACACATTAACATGCTTAATACATACTATCTAAAACATTAACCCGTCATATAAATTGATTCATTGATGCATAAAATGTAATGCAAATGACGTTAATATTTAAAAACTCAACACATTCAAATATATAGTCTAATACACTAAACTTGAAACATTAATAAAATAACACAAATGAAAAATAAATTATACTTATGGGACATGTTAATAAAAATGGCATCAAATTATTTTGTTAAGTTCCATGATTATAAATCATGTTCAAAGGTGTCTAATCACATTCTTGGCCCAATTTAATATCTATAAAACTAGGGGATCTAACAACTTAGTTATTATCAAATAAAAGGTTATCAAATAAAGAAATGAATATGGAAAAAAAAAAAATGAAAACACATGAGAGTAACAACTATTTTATATTTGTTTGCCGTCTTATAATAATTGTCATCTTACAATAGTTACCATCATGTTGCACCTACAGTTGTTTATAAACTTGAAAAAAAAAAGTTAAAATGCCTTTAAATTTTTTATGATTGTTACTTACTATGTATAACACTTATAAACTTCCCACATGTATTGTCTACCTTTTGTAACACCTACAAATCCTCTAGTGGCATTATTTAATTTATAACCCTTTACAACCCTTGTGGCAACATTGCCTACTATCTACATTAACATCTTACCTTTTATAAACCCAAAAATGAAATATTACCTCCCTACCACTAGAAAGAAATGGTAACTACTTCCTTACCACAAAATACATATACTACCCCATAATATGAAATAAAAAACATAAAATCACAATGCCAAAATGTGATTTTTATGATTAAAATATATTATGACAAGTGTCCAAACATAATCATGTAGTCATGTGTGCCCTTAAGTTGTTAGTATTTTAATGATTATGGTCAAAATTATGACTACATGACTATACAAATTATTATAATTATAACTAAAAGTAATTATAACTAAGAAGATAACTACACAACTAATGTATTCATATTGAATCAATATTTAAATTTTAAATAGTATAACCAAATTCAATTTAGTTTAAAATGGACAAACAAATGTTTAAATAATCTAATTTAATTTACTTACATTGACCTATTTTAACACTATTTAATTTATTTAACTTTAATTTAGTTTAAATAACATAGTTTAATTTAATTTAGCCCGATGTAACATAATTTAACATAAACTAATTTATATTAATTTAATTATCCTAATTTTAACCTAAAATATATATAAATAATTCAATTTACTTTGGATTAACCAATCTTAATTAGTTTTATTTAAAACCAAATTACCAAATTAAAATAAATTTAACCAAATTTAACGTTAATATCCTATTTAGGCCTAATTTATCCAAATTTTGACAAGTTTAGTTAAGTTTCATTTTTAAATAATCATGTTTAGTCAACTATAGCCTCAAAACCCCAATTTAACCTAATTTTTCCAAGTTTTAACAAGTTTAACCAATTTAAATTTAAATAACCATGTTTGACCAAATTTTGCCAAATTTTGCTTCAATACCCTAATTCAACCTAACTCATCCAAGTTTAACCATGTTTAGTCAAATTTAACCTTAATACCCTAATTTAATTTAATTTATTTAAGTTTTACCAAATATAACCAAATTTCACATAAATAACCATGTTTAGCCACAATACTTTGATTTAGCTTAATTCATCCAAATTTTATTAAATCTATTTAAATTTAACATAAGTAGTCATGTTTAACTAGGTTCTACTAAGTTTTGCCAAGTTTTGTTTTGATACCCTAGCTTAGCTTAATTTATTTAAGTTTTGCTAAGTTTAGCCAAGTTTAACTTAAATTATGTTTTGTCAATTTTTGTTAAGTTTAACCTAAATAAACATGTTTTGCCATGTTTTGTTTTAATATCCTAATTTAACCTAATTTATTTAAGTTTAGCCAAATTTAACCCAAATAATCATGTTTAATCAAATTTTGTTAAATTTAATTAAATTTCACCTAAATAGCTCTAGTTAACCAAATTTTACCAAGTTTTGCTTAAATATCGTAGTTTTATTTAATTAATTAAAATTTTGCCAAATTTACCAAGTTTATATTTAATACTGTATTTAGTCAAATTTATCCAAATTTAGTAAAATTTAACTCGCTTTACCTTAATCTAAATCTATATTAGTTTATGGTAAGTAGGCTTTAGATTTAGGTTAGGAATGACTATGTTATTCTAAGTTAACCTATGTTAACCAAGGCTAGGCTACTAGGTAGCCTAAATTAATTTAGGTTAACCTAGGGTGAGTTAAATTAATTTGAGTCTAAAACATTATTGTTTATAATTTATTGATCAATAATAATTATCATATATAAATAATTGTGGCATAATGGTTAAAGACTTGTTCCCCAAAATGGAATGGGGGAATTCAAGCCCTCCCATTTACAAACATAAACATTTAAACATTTAAACACTTAGATGTTTAGATATTTTGGTGGTTTGCGTAGTTTGTAAAAAAAAATTCATGTTTAAACTAGGGTAGGTTTTTTAAGCTAGGGGGCTTAAAGTAAGCTTGTTAGGTTAGATCCCCTAAGTTAAAAGGCTAACATGTGGTAATATTCGATTGAATATATATAAATATTAATGTTTTTCATTTTTTAAAAAATTGTACCATTTAACACTTTATGAGGTTACCATGTGTTTTGTTAAATTCAAAACAATGTTTTTTGTGATTGTAGTCATGGTGAACTGTAGTCATTAATGTGGTTGCAACTAATGCAGTTAGTGGGATCTACGACGTTGGCATTTGAACTAGGGTGTCATGTAGTAATCTTTAATCATAAATTACACATATGATTTGATTTTTGTAATCGTAAATGTAACATTTTAGTGCTATGAGTACATCCATTTTTTATAAAAGAAAGTAATAGTAAGTATAAAAGAGTAACAAACTATATATAAATCAATGTAGTTACTTCCCCCCTCTCCTCTAATAGTCCAAATGCAAAAAAAACACAATTAAACATGTTTACATTCCTTAACCATTTTTCTATTGCAAGAAATATGCATACATTACATTTTCATAATTTCCCCTCTTTAATGTACATATATTTTCTTTTTAAGAAGAAAAAATAAATTAAAATTATGAAAAATACCCAATATGATATAATTAACGTCCTTTAAATCTTCTTTTCCCCATACCACACAATGTTCACATGCCTTCCACAAAAATAAGCCCTCCTTATCATAATTGTTCCTAAAATTTTTTATATGATTCCAGTGCATTATCATCAACCATTCATTGAATTAACCTTTTTTTATTTTTTATCATCTTCAATATCCACCCTAAATCGCATTTTTTCAATAGTTCCAAGGATTTTACTTTGCAACATTTCAACATTTGAAAAAAATAGTTACAATGCAATTTATAAAATCATAAAGCATTGTTAATATTTTTGAAAACCATAGATGTAATGTATTAAGAAATTTTATTTACATCTACACATTGGAAAATATTCACCAATAGCTACAAGGACCCACTAAATGTCCAACATTTCACAATAATGTAAGAATCAATGAAAGACATTGTTCTTGTGTTCCTCTCATCTATCATTGCCTTGAATTTTCTATAAACCATAGAAAAGATTGAGATTGAATAAGGACACATCATCTAAATCACACACTTGACAAATTATTAAATAATTATAAATTTCATTTTTAATGTCTTTTCCTTTCCCATTCATAAAATCAAAAATAATTATTGATGTAAGTGACGAATTTTGATCGGTAATGAATTGCCAAAAAAATATCAATATTTTCTTTTAAAAATATCTAAAATAATTTTCCACCATCCTAAATGGGGGACAAACAATATTTGTTTAATATATTATTTAATATAGATAAATGTAGTTTAATGTAGTTAAATTTAACCTCATATAAGTTAATTAAACCAAATATAATTTAATATAATTAAGTTTAGCCTAATATAGCCTAATATAATCTAGGTTAAACCTAAATAACCTAGTTTAACTTAATTAATTTAAGTTACTTAGGTTAGATTATTGAGTGTGCCCTAGGTCAACCTAGTCAGCCTAGGAAGGCATGCGTTAATTTAAACTTTAATTTATTTTTCTTTTGTTTGTGATAATTTTATTAGTTATTAAAAAATGTGGTGGTGTAATGGCAAAAGACTTTGTCGCACAAAGTGTAGGTGAGGGGTTGAATTCTTATTACCTTCATCTAATGTGCCCTTTAAATTTATAAAGGATTATGAGTGAGGTAGTTTTCTTAAAAGGAAATTAGGTGATTAACATAGTTTAAATTGTTTTAAAACCTAGGTTAGGTCAAGGTCTAACATGTAAGTTAAATCGCCTAGCCTAAGGTGCTTAACATAATATATGGTTTCAGCTAGGTCCACTATGAAAAATCATGTCCTTTGTAACTTGTTTTATATAACTAGAAAATGTCCTTTATAAGTAATTTGAGCTATAAACTAGTTTTAAAAGACAATTTTTAGTTGCATAGGATAAGTTGCACATGACATGATTTTTCATATTGTCCCAAATGTTATTATTTTATTAAAAGTTGATTGTCATGTAACATCATACAATTGAATAAAGAAAAATAATTTCATTAATTTAAATTATCACGTGTCAACTCATAAATGACTAATAAAATTTTAAATTCATCCTAGGCTACCATGTGGTAGCAAGACATTAATCAAAATAATATTATATGATATTATTAATGATATTTTAAAACTACATTTTGGTTATTGAAAATGTCTTGTAGTCATGCAAGACATAATCACGAATGACATTTACAACTATAGTATTCTTATAATTAATTATAAATACCTCGGGGTTACATGGATTAATAGTTATGTAATCATGGCTAGTCATATGTATGGTTTATGACTACAACACTAATCATTTATTTATATATGTTTTTCGTGTTTTAGCGTAGTGTATATTTTATAATCATGTTTTGTCATATAATACTTTAATTTATTAATTTAAATTATGAATTAAAAAAAATTAATTTAAATGTTTCATTTTATATTTATTTCGAAAAAATAATTTCCTTCGCACAAAACCATTGTTATAAGAAATATTTTTAAACTTGATGAAAAAAACTAATCAATTGTATGTTTTACTCACCTTAAAAATATATATAATTTTGTTAAACTTTGACCTTTAGATATCAACTATGATATTATTTTTTTCTCATTATTAAAAAAAATCCATTTGTAGGCAAAACATGTTATTATCAAATTATAAAAATTACATGACATGTTTTAATTTGAAATTTGATAAGTTTATTAAAGAAATTTGATTAAAAAAAGCCATTGCCTATTTCAAGAACAAAAAGAGCTAATTTTAATATAACAACCAAAGGACTAAAATTAGTTACTATTATAAAATTAAAGGTGTGAAGGAAAATTTTCATGGGGAACATGTTTTGGGCATTTTTAAAAATTTTATCAATATGTTACAATACATGAAAAAAATTGCAAAAACTAAAAATACATGTTTACGAATTTTATATGAACATATTTATGAAAATACATAATTTGATTTTTAAATTTTATAAAAAGAAAGAAAAAGTGGAATAAAATTTGTAAGAATTTAAAATTTCAATTTAAAAAATATACATCAATGAAAAAATAATAATGCATTTGTTAATTTTAGACATTTTTCAATTTTTTGATCTAAAAAATAATGATATGCGATTAAATAATGGATTAATTTGATGACAATTGGCGATGTTTCACTTGATGATCACATTCATTCCTACTACATTTACATCTAAGGTTGCAGGTACATGCATGAGTCGTTGAGATGAGGCTGCATGGTCACTTGATATGTAAAAGCCTCATTTTAGTTTAATGCAATCTAATCCAACCCATCCCCTTGGACGAAACCAAAGCCCAAGCCCTGAAAAAAAACTGGGAGTCCAAAGGAGACCCCAAAGAACCCCATACCCACAAGAAAAATCATTATAGCACCTCGCGGTAGACCACATTATTGGTGTAAACGCCAGCAGGGGCCCCATTCAGAGCCGCCCTACTACCACCTCAGACTAGCACCCGGATGCCCCGCTGTGAGCCGCATCGAAAGAAAGCCACATAAAGCTGCCCGTGGTAAAAAACAGGCTTGGGTAGGTACACCCCCACTGTCTGTAGTGTCTGCCCCTGGGCCTTGTTGATAGTCATGGCAAATGCGGGCCGCAATGGGAACTGTTGCCGATGGAGAGTAAAAGGGTTATTATTCCAATAGCGGGCACAATTTTTGTCCAAATGGGTGACTTTTACCCTATTACTAAACACAAAAATTCATTACTTGGGTAACCCCATAAAAAATTCAAAACTTTTTTTTTGGTCAACCCACGTTGAACCATGAAAGGGTGATCCTTTATTAATCAACCATTACCATGCCTTACCCTAACCTTTTGCCCTGATCAATAACCACACTATCTTTGATTATGTGCATGATTACCCTACCACACAACTAATGTTGCCAAGAGCCAGAGATTAGACTGATCTATTCTATGTTTGCACATGAAGCTAACTCTATCGGGATATGGCCCCTAATTGCGACTGAGGGGATGGGTTGTGGATGGACCATTCCATCCAAAATAAAACGAGGATACAATGTTATGACACACTTTAGGTACAATATTATATCTGTTATTTTCCAGACATATATTTGTTTATTTCAAGTTTGGGCACCCAAATCATCAGTCACCTACAACTCTCTGACCATGTTTAAAGATGTAAAGGAGGAGGAAAGATTGAACCCAATAAGGTTATTCATAGAATGTCCTAGACAAGGATGCAATTGTTCATTGGGGGTTCAATTAGGGGTCAAAATGTTAGGCAAGCATTAATACTTGTAAATTAATTTGCATTGGATGCCACAATTGAGATCAAATGTTTTTTAACATTTTCACAAATGTTAAAAAAATCTTGATCTTAACTAAGAGGCCTAAGATAATCTTGAAATAAATGATCCTCCTTTGCCTCTTAACACACCCTACAAAATTGCATTAAACAATAATCATATCAATTTCATGTTGAATTTTAGGGGTGGGGTTACACTAGAGGGCTTGGGCCTAGGACCACATAAATCTAAAATCCTTCATTGGTCCAAACTATGAAGGTTGGTTAGTTAGGTTTACACTAGGGTAATTTAAGGCCCAAGCCCAAACAAATGATGTTGATGAAAACACTGGTTGGAATCGTACATGGATAGTTGTGGATAATGTTGTTTGGGCCCTTGGGTTATTTTTTTAGGCCTATCTCAAAGAGGTGGGCTTAATGAAAATAGTGAAGGCCCATGGGTTCCAAAATAATATTAGTTGTTGATTTATGATATTTCATTGGTTTTTGTATTAAATTTTTGAAAGATAAAATTGGAGGGAATTTTTGGTGGGTCCTAATTAAATTTTTTCCCTTTAAGTCTTAAACACAATAATTATTTTTTTATGAAAAATAATGTTGAAGGGAATTTTGAATGGCTACCCCCACAAAATTGTTACCCGTTGAAGCCTAAAGCAAGAATGAATTGGGATCATTTTTTGCTTCTTATTTTTTTGAAAGTAAAATGGGATGGACTTTTTGGCACCCCTTCCCCCAACCCCGTCCCCAAAAAACTTTTCTTTTACAACATAAACATAATCATTTAAAAATCATATATATACATTTTTAAAATTATAAGTAAAATTCGGGGGAAGTTTTGGAAGTTCCCCTATAAATTTGCTGCCTTTAATGCTTAAGTATAACAACTATTTCTATTTTTTAAATAACAATAATGGGGGAATTTTTGGTGTTGCCTCCACAAAATTGTTACCTACTCAAAATTTATAAAAGAAAAAAAGATTATATATATTTTTTCTTTTTTTGAAAAGTAAAAATGGAAGGAATTTTTGGTGGTCCCCCCCCCCCTGTGCAAAATTATTACCCCTTAAACCCTAAACACCATAAAAAGCGATCATGTTTTTTTCTCCTAATCATCCTTTTTATGTTCTTAAAGTTATTGAAGCTTGTTACATTAGACTTGTTTGTGGATAGTGTAGTTTGTTGTTAAATGTTTTCCATATTTTTGTCTAGCCATGGATCATGGAGATTATTCACAATCACAAAGGTGAAATCAAAAATTTCAAGAGATGTGGGCTTAACATTTGTTGAGTTAATATACATAGACACCAATACATAGCCATCATGACAAGTATTTGCTTCTTTCTTTCATCCATGATGCATGATTGTTTATGAAAGGTGCAAAAGAAAAGAAAAATTATTTTAAAAATAGAATGAAAAAGAAGAAAACCAAAGAGGAAAGCTAAAATGACAGAATTAAAAAAAAGAAAAGGAGATGAATGAAAAGTTAAGGCAACCACATTTTCAAACATTTTTTTAACAAAATCATTTTTTATTAGAAACATGGACATGGTCCATTCTTTTGGTCCAAATTAGGTTTACACTATGAACAAAGGCCTTAGAGCCATAGCCCATGGGTTTTCCAATGGTCTCATCCAAAAAGAGAGGTACCATGAGGTTCTATAGGCCATGGCCCAAGCCCTCTAATGTAAAGAGCCCCTTAGTGGTTGGTCAAATCTTTTTTTAAAAAAATTATGAACTTTATGGATATCAACAAATTGGGGGTGGGGGAAAATAAGGGATCAACAAGATACAAAATAAGTGTCGTGCTGAATATGACTTTGCAGAATTCTCTACTACTTTTCCCTCATTCAAAGATTAGCTTTGAAGGACTATATGTCCATGTTAATTCATGAATGCAATGCTCTACCAACAAGCTTTGCAAGGAGATGGCCTGGCTTGATACAAAAGATTTTGGGTATATTTTAGATTAAACTTGCTTTCTAAGTTAGATGGCATCATATGATGCAACATCAATGCACCATTGTAAGCACTACTAATTTATATGCTCTTTTCCTGCTCATCATGTCACAGACAAAACATCGTTACTATTACTTTTGTTGTGGTAGGAAAGAGAGGGAACAAGAGGGTTTAGTTGATGAAAGATAGTTACCAATAGATCTTGCATCATGTAGTGTTCTTCCCTCTCGTTAGACACTTCAAAAATGGTCATCAGATCAGGATTCCAGATCTTCTTTGTATATAAATTAAGCTTTTTGTTTTTTCAAACATCAGGGGACCTGGGTCTAGGATAATTCATGTGTTTGGAGCATCAGCAATTGTTTTGTAAATGACAGTGGTTCTGCAAGTTGCACAACAACCACCCCTGGCAGTGAATTGGCATCAGGCATTGTCAGGAGAGCTTTTTACAACTCAAATCTTCCTATGCCAGATTGCATATTTAATGGAGATATTCATTCAAAGGTTAGAATTCTCATATTCAAACTGCAGCCAGTTTCTTGAGCTATCTTTTGGCTTTACTATTCATTTCCTGTCCTTTTTGAGGTACCATTTATGGCAGGCAACGCCCATGCTAAACTCATCTCCTTGTTGTTGCAAGTTTTACACTTTGTACAAAGGATCCGCACCCAAACTTGAGCTCTGAATACCATGTAAAATTCACACCCAAAAAAATCAGCCAAGATCCTCAACAAATTTACTTCCCCCCATCCAATCAAAGTTGAATAGATCGTCTCCTACACTAATGATGTTTTGTGTTTAGATTGGTTTTTTCAGTATTATGCACCATTTTGGCACATGGAATTTTCATGTAATAGCTATTTTTATGTGTTTAAAATGGTTTTTTTTCAGCATGTTGCACATTGGAATTTATCAGCTCTCCTTGTGCAAGGAAGAAATTATTAATATGGAAAGATGTAGTTCACTAGGTGTTAAGTGAGTTAAGGTGAAGTAGATTTATTTCAATATTTCAAGGAATCTAAAGTGTGACCCATGTCTGTATCATCTCCGTGTTAGAGAGAATGATGCTAAGGCGGGGAATGAAAACGCGCCTGCCCTTGTCCGGTCCTGTGGCAATCTCAACATCAATTATGTGTTACATCAGCTTGACCACAATAAGCCGAGTGCCATTTGCAAGGTCGTCCGACATATTCCGCAGCAAAATCACCGGACAGCCTTCCTGCAGGGTCAAAATGTGGGGTGGTACCCCTGACATGCTGAGGGAGTTTAGAAATTCGGTGGGGTAAACCCCTCTCTGTTCGCCTTGCATAACAGAATTAACGCCGTGGTACATGCGGCGTTGTGCCGGTGTGCTGTCAGGTGTGGTGAGGTCAAACCGATTCATGATGGCGATGTTGATGTTGTCAACGTCCTCGTTCAGAGGAGTTAAAATGGCCCTCTAAATGATGTGCTCATTGCGTGAGTGCGAGTCTGTGAAGCGGCCAAGGTCGCCATAAACTTCATCCACTAGGCTATCAATGGTGTCACCCTGGCAGCACGTCTTCTGGGATCAAAACAGCCTTTTCCCTAACCTCAGGAAAGACTTGCTCTGTGCCCCCCCCAATGCGCTATAAGTAGTCTGCCCAAGCTTGCTGTTGTTGGGCATCGGCCGCGACGTTGGCTCCGCCCTGTGCCAAAAGCCTCTGAATACGCATGTTTTCATGCAGTTGACACACTTTAACACGGTGCCAAAGGACTGCGGACCTCTTGAGACTGACATCCACAATCTGGCCTCTCCTACCTTGGGGAACCACAGGCAATATTTGCTTAAAATCACCTCCCATGACAACAACCTTGCCCCCAAAAAGCATGTCCTTTAAGGCAGGGTCAACAACACCCATAACATGCTGGAACGTGCGGTTCATAACCTCAAACACATGCTTGTGGGCCATGGGTGCCTCATCCCACACAATGAGGCGTGCAACCCGAATCAAGGCCGCTTGTGGACTGTTCAGGGGAACATAGCAAACTAAGGAGCCACAAAGGCCTGCTACGAGAATTTTGAAACGTGAGTGAGCTATGCAGTCGCCCTCCAAAAGCAGGGCTGCAATGCCAGAAGATGCCATCGACAACGCTATGTCATCAGTAGAGCGCATCCTATTGAGCAGGCACCCGTAAAGGAAAGTCTTACCAGCCCCTCCCAACCCATCAACAAAAAGGGGGCTCCGGGGCCCTGTCTGGTCTGGTTTAAGGTAGGGTGGTAGGTACCTAGGATGATCCCATGGCTTCAGCAGGCTTTGTGACCTAAGCTAGTAGGTACCTACTACCTACCCTACAAATAACGGCGTGGTGAAATCACTGTCCGTCCGGAGTCACTGTCATAGACTAACTGACAGACAGATAGACTGACTGACAGACATATAGACTTGCTGAATTAATATATTAGATTATAATGGATTTGTAAGTGATGTTATTGTTATTTATTCATGCCTTTGCATTTGATCAAATATAAGAAATGGGTTTTTTTTTAATAAAATTTATTTTGTTTCCTATTATTTAAATGGTATAGATCTAATTTGATATAATAGACATGTATTATTTGATTCAATAACACATTGAAAGGAAATTACTTGCATAACAACACATCTTTAACAAGTTAAACATATAAAAATTTATGTGTGTTATTTTGTTATTATGTCATTTTATTTTAATAAATTTTTCATGAATGAAATTTAATTACAAATTGATTAAATATAATGTTAAACCAATTTATTTTTACTCCATAACCATATTTAAGATTATGTTCAAAAATTTGTGTGTAACATTGAACAAACATTATTTTTAATATCATAATTACAAAATATCATTAATTTACAAAGGTAATGGAAGTGCAAATTTTGTTAAATTTCATTATTTAATATTTATGTATGCATTTTCTTTTATGATGCCAATCATTAATGGTTGTTATTTTATGTTTTGAATATAAATTTGATCAACATTAGAATGGAAATTCATAGTGAAAATGTCAATAAACAAAGATTGATTGATAATAATTTCATTATCACAAATAATTGCTTTGAATATTTTACCATCATTTGAACATTAAATTATGTATACATATATATGAATTATTGAATCATCTTAAGAAAAAAACATAGTGGAATTCAAATTTCACAATGTAGTTGTATTCAATTGATTCGTGCATTATTCACTATAAAATGCATTGAATAATTGTATATGTTTCTTAAACCATTAACAAATTATATATACATTTCATCTATGATATAACATATGGACCACTATGAAAATGATTATATATATATATAAGATGACACATATTTAAAATCATTATTAATTATTTTCCATTGTCATTATTTGGGTTTTAAATCAATTTTGTGGGCATTGATTGTTAAAAAATGCATTGTAATCCATTGTATGAACAAGTTGGAAATTTAAGGGAAGAATGAAGTTGTGTTTTCTATTGGAAATTTAATGAAAAAACATTTGAATATTGTGTGATGGAATTGATTTTAAGGTTTAAATGAGGTTATTGATTAAACCCAATTCAAATTTTGTTAATTACAATTATGATATTAAAATTTGATTTTTTTTGTTGATGTAATACAAATTTAACATACACATGTATTACCTTAATGTGTCTTCATTTTATATGTAAACTTTATGTTTTTGTTTTGATTTTTTATTTATATTTATATTGATATTTTATTTATTTTCAAACTTTTAATTGTACTGCATTTAACCATTTTGAACAATTTGTTTTGACAACATAAACATAAACTTAAATTCAAATTTATTAATGTATTTTATGTTATATTAATGTTATTATCTTTGGGTTCCTTACTTCACAACTTTTTATGTTTTTCAAACTTTGAACTTACATTAAACCTATTTGATGAAAATAACATATTAATCCAGTACATTGAGTTCAAATTATTTTTTACATGTTAAATTTATTATTTGTAAATTTTTTAAGCTTTAAAGTTGGGTTTCAATTATATATATATATATTTTTAAATTTTTTTTACGTTTTGAGCATTAAGTCCAACTATTATGTTTATGACGCTTATAAATGTTATTAAGTTGGTTTTCCTCCAAATTCCTTCATTGTTTTTTAAAACCTTAAAATATTACATTGAGAATTACATTAAAATTATTTTATTTCATGTGATCGTGTGAGCATCATCTATTAATAATATCACATTCAATTTTATCAAGACTTTTTCAAGATTTTGAAAGGCTTTTAAATATAATATAATTACATTGATATTATCCTTGATGTCAAGTTTCATTATTTGACCAAAGGTCCACTGGTTGTTGATCTTTTTTATATTTCAAAATATTATTCAACATCAATGTAAGTTCAATCAAAACCAAACAATTAAAATTTAACCAAATCCATAAACATGTTTCAAAAATTCAAATCAACTAAAACCAACTTTCAACTTTGAGATTGAACTAGATTAACATGTCTTGAGTTCCAAATTGAAAAAGCTTTTATTCAATCATCGTCTTGAATGTTTTAAAAATGATTTCCAAATGATGTCAAGATTTGAATGGTATAATTATGCATTATACCATATGTTCACAATTGGAAATAAAACTGTACATTTGACTTAAGGTTTTCCATAAAAGTAATAACAAATGTGAAATTGAATTTTTACAAATACATAAGGAACATGTGACAAAAATCCATTTTTCCAACTATTTGACCAAAAGACATGTAGGTTCAAAATTGATCCCAAAAAACAGATTGGATTTCTTAATTTAAAAAAATTCATTTTTAACTTTTTATTTGGAAAGCCAATGATTGCATTGGGTTAAAGACGTGCACAAAATTGATGAATTCATTTATAAATAATTTAAAATGTGAAAGAACTTTTAATTGACCTTATTGTCAAAAAGAATTCAATTCAATAAATTAAGATTTTGAACTCATTATATTTATATATCTGAATTCAGATTTCAACATGATTTTATTTGCCTTCTATAAGATGCATGCTTTTGTTTTAGGGTAAAACTATACAATTATAAACCAAATTAGTAGATAAATTTTGCTCTATTGGACACATCAACAACGACAAATGATATTGTTATGAAATTCCACACCTTAGTTGGGACAATATTAAAGTTCATGAATGCTTGTGAGAATATAAAAACTCATTTCACCCTTCACAAAGAAATGTTGTCAAATTCAATAATTTTCTACCTTGCAAAAGAAAAATAAATTTCTAAGAGCTTTCAAAAATGATAGTTTCTTTCTTGACACTTCAACATTGTCAGTACGGATTCGCTTTTGAAATTTCAAAGTCAAAGATATCATTAGATTGACCACATATTTTTCATTCTTTTGTTTGAAGGTGTACAAATCCCCCAGTGCAAAATGATTACTTATGCTTTAAGACATTAGAGTAAACCTTAAAATCACCTTGGCCTTTAAGCCCTTTTTCAATCCCAAAGCTCTCTAAGAACCCCAAATATCTCTACAAATGAATTTTTAAAAATTAAAACTAGATGTCAAACATTGACAATCTTCATTTATGAGAACTTTGTTTCAGCATTAAAGTATAGTTTCATCAATTATTGGGAGGCACAGATATTCAGAATCTTTCATTTGTTTGATTCCCAATAGTTTTGGTAGTTGATTTTATTTGGTCAGAAACCTTCCACAGTTCTATGACACAAGCTAGAAATTTGCTGTGATGGTTGGTTGGTATTGACATTGCTTTTTCCCCTCCAAGAACATGATAACAAACAATGATAGAAGAAACACCTACTTGGTGGTGAAGATTTCCCCACACCCGATTTTGATCCATAGACAATTTTGCCACACCTGTTGCCTCATGAAGCAAAGCAACCAAGACCACATTCACTTTGAGCAAAAAAGCCTCATGATTGAATTCCATGAAAATTAGGAGATAGTTTACAAAGTTCTCACTCTAAAAGAAGAAATACGTTCATAAATAATCCCTAACCTCAGGGTCTTTTGTGAACACAAGGTGTCCCAACATTCTTAAATCCCTTGTAGACTCTCTACATGATGACCAAGATGAATGCTCCAACACTACAGGAATGAGTATAGCTTGATGAATGTGCATCACTAATATATACATTACACAACTGTCCCCTCATGCAAATACATCAAGTTGGGGAGTGGCAGATAAGTACATCAGAACAAATTTGATAGTTGTTGGATGAAAGTTGTGCCAAAATAACGTCACCATCACATAGTAGACTCTGCACAGCAGAAAATTAGTTAGAAAGGAGCATTGGCCTACTGAAATCAAAAACCACATTAGCATTTCAAACAGCAACACATTGCAGTTGAATTAAGTCTGAAGCCATACTAATCTAAACATTTGACCTCTCCTGAAGGGTATCTGAGGGTATCTCACTTCCATGCCATTTGGTCACGGAACCTAGACCAGGAATGAACAGACTGTATATGCATTCTGCATTTATCAAGGGGTAAAGTATGGAACCTGCTGACATTGCTTGTTAATCTGTTGCTGAGAACAGCTGGAGACAGCAAGAGTGTCACAAAGGATGATCTTTTCTAATGCCTGATTGTGCAAGTCCTCGCAACAATGTTTGTACTTCTGAGGAAAGGTCCAGCTTTCCCCCACCACTCTTCACAGCCTTGTCTTTGTTTTTCTCCAAACGCGTTAGTGAGCCCTCACTTGCAGAATCTGGGGTACTTGCTGTAGGTCGTGGTGAGTAGGTTGTGCACCATGACCTTCCATCAGAACCCGCCAATGCCACAATAGCCTCTGCCTGCAGTGACAAATTAAAACTGCTGTTTTAAGAACAGTGCATTTAAATCCACAGCACACCTGTAGGTCCTACTCAAGTTCAGAAAAGTCCAACATCAGTGAGCCAGAATACAGAAAGTTGATATCAATCCCATTAGTTTCAGTCTCAATCTCATTGCCAGTAACTGCAAAGTAGTGATTGATTATGTTCCCCTTGCTGCCTGTGTTCATATGACACTATCATACAAGAAAAGAGGGAAACACTTGCCAAGGAAAACTGCAAGGAAGCTTACATATATTGTTCTGGAGCTCTGCTATTCTTGATAACAGAGATCTCACAAAAAGACAGACCTACACCATAACCCCATTAATAGCTCATGGTGAGGGGTCTTACAACAAGCTTCCAAAAAAGTGCAAACTGGGGGGATAGGTTGGTGCTTACCTTCTCAGGAGAGATGTCATCATACACATGTGCTTGCCCTCCATAGAATATTGTAAGCTGGCGACTAGCAGGAGAAGCACCTTGATGACTGCCATCCAAGGTGCAATCATATCTATAAGACTGCAGAAAAATTTCCAGAACAATAATCCAAAGGGTAACACAACAAGTGTAGTCATAACTTCATGAGAGTCACTCACAAAGTGTCAGACCATCACCTTCATCACAATGGCAGCCATGACTACCCCTTGACTCCATCAGCTCCCAACACTTGGTGTAGATAAGTATATAACAATCAGATCAAAATTTTGGGCAAACCATTCATGTGTGTCCTGAGTTTCTGTTGCATTCCAAAGCAACATGAAGACCCAGTCATGATGTTGCTTGGCATTCAAGACAAATAGCTAATAAGCAATTAGTTTCCTCATCCAAGCTGTGACAAGCTTGTCAGGGTAAGCTTCATTTCATTTTATCTTGTCCCTATACATGCAAGCATCCAAGGTGCAATCAGTATACAACTTTTGGCCCTGCAGATTTGATCAAATTGCAAAGCCACAGCAGTTGAAGACACCTTGAGAAGCACACTGCCAAGCAAACTGCTTCCAATGACTCTAAAACGCACCAAACGTGAAAAGGCTCTGATCCCATGCAACAAACACCATCCATGTCTGTACTGCTAAAAAATTGAACTGACTTCAGATATAAGTACCCTGATGGTAGCATAGAATCTCCACTGCGAGTAGATGACTTCAGCTGCTTGGAAGCTGGGGGTGGTCCACTTGATCCAGTTGCAGCAGGAGCAGCTGACTCATGGAGAAGTCCTGCACTACGGAGAAGGCCAACTAAAGGTGAACTTTTGAGCCCTGTTCGAGATCCCTCATCTTCAGCTGGGTGCCCAATCTGAGGACTATTCTCCTTGGGAGCTGTGGCAGCAGCTGTTTCTGTTATTGCATGTGAGGGGCGTAGTCGTCGTATTGGAAGCCCTGGATTACTAAAGAGTGGCTTCAAGCTTTCTGTATTCTTGCCCTGCCGGTTGGAAACTTCTGGCTTCAAACTTTGCTGATACCATGTAGGACTCTTTGTTGATGGTTGTGGAGGTTGCATAGAGAGGTGCAAATCGTTGGCTGATGGTGGACTCTCCCTATAGTCGAGGACCTTCTCTTTCTTTTGCTTGTCGAACCGAGCTGTCTGTCAAAACAATATGCTGATGAGAAAGTGGACTAAGAAATGTAATTCTGAAACAGAAGATGGAATTAAAAGTAGTAATGTACATGTTGTACCCTACCAAACAAAATAATCCAAGAGAACAGCTACTTAAGCTCAAAACTGCAGCCTGTAAAAGCTAAGCATGCCAGTAAGTACCTTTTGAGAGCGAGAGCTCTCAAGAGCTTCCACTAGGCGATCCTGCAGTGACTCCCTGCCACAGGGAGACTCCCTTTTTTTTGACAATTTGCTGCTATCCAACTCTGGCTTGTAGAATGCACTCTTAATACCATGGTGCTGAATTGCTCCTGCCTTGCCCCTCTGCCAATACACTGTGGCACAGAATTGGCCATGCATAGTTAGTACTTTGCCTTTGAAGTCAAAGTGGTCAATGGCACACACAAAATGTGCCATTCACTATCAGCAAGCCCATCTCACTTCCCTTCTCCAGAACATGGTTAACAAGATTGTAAATGCTTGCCTGCAGGCCACATTCTATACAAGCATTCATGGCACCAATTCCAGAATGAAAATTAGGATCCAAGGTAGCAGCAACTCAAATCACATGAGCTTGACCTTAAGTGGAATTTACTTGATGACTGGAGCAAAAAAGGAAGACTGCCTCCACACAAGAGAAAAGAAAACAGAGTGAGAAAAATACTACACTGCAGTTCACACATGAAGTTCCTTGAGATCTCTGACATGCACACAACTTTGGGTCCCTACCAAACCAAAAACATGCATGAACTCCAAGCTCAGAAATGACATTGACCTTGGTGAATGAAGGGGAGTTAACAATGAGTATGTGTGAGAAGCAAAGAGAGTAGTCACACCTGGTTCTGCAGAGGTAGTAGCTGGGGCCAAGCCAAAAGGAGGGGAGACAAAGTCAGGAGAATTTCTGGTCTCCACTTGACCAATTGTTCCAGAAGATGCTCTGGTTGCAAAGGTTTCGGGATCAACTTCAACCTTGAGGCTAGGAGCACTGCGGAAATCTTGTAATGCATCTGATGATGGAAACTCTGTCTGTTTGACCTCATCCATATGGCTAAGGCCAAGAAAATCCCGAAACATGGGTTGATCCTTTTCAGCCATGAGCAGACTCATTGTGGACAGCTGAGCAAGGTAACCAAGTTCATTGCATGTATATTATGTATACCTGATGGCACATCCACAAGCAGGAAGGGTGCGTGAGATGTTGAAAAGAAACCAGAAGAGCTGTCATGCGTACAAATTGGATGGCTTCATAAACAGCTGGTTTATCAAGAATCACAAATTGTCAAAATAGACCATGATTGTTCAATTCTAACTACCATGACTATCACAGGCAAAACCGCACTTGCAAGGGAACAAGGCCAAACTAGTGTCACAGAGATTTGTTCCAGCTTATCTCTGAAGTTTCCAAGTAACCAACAGCCTTTACATTTTGCTTGGAACTTTGTGACTGACAAAAATGCACCAGTAGGGGTAAAACCAGACAGCAGAGAGAATTTGGGGTGCCGTGAAAGAACCTCTCCTATCTCAAAATTGGGTTGCCAGCTATTGTCAGGCACAATTATAATCAAGCTCAATCAATAGTAACCCACTTGGGTGAGAGAGAGAGACAGAGAGAGATTGAGTGATGCAGAAGTTAGTTCCATCTTTACTCATCCCAAAGCTTTTGTAATGCACATCTCAACATTCAGTTATCAAAGGACACAAACTGCTCCCCCCTTAATCTCTGCTTGAGCTACTCAGTGCATTCCCATCACTGCATCCAAAGCCCCCCACCCCGCGCCAACAGATTCTACAATGTTTTCGGAGCGCAGCTTGGAAACTTTCAGAGAATTTGCTTTGAAGCTCTGCACTCGAAAGTTGCATTCTACTGTTGCACTGTCCAAGAATCCAAGAATCCTTCCACACTTAAACAGCCCAAAGGCTTCTCTCAACTTGGCTTCAACAGAGCTTTACGAAGAAAGTTTTCACATATCCAGCAACATAGACCGGGTACCCTCTAAAATATCTCTGTGTCTGCATCTGTGCGTGTGTCTCTCTCAATATTTACACTTGGAGAAAGAGATGGTAGATACCGCGAAATTGGCAACACAGGAATTCCAACACAAGAAGAAAAAGAAAACGAGAATTGGTTGAAGCTCCTTGCGTATAGCTTACTTGGATCAGCGATGTCAGCGGCGGCCCTAATGTTGAACTCGACGAGATTCAGAGTCCAGAAGACAAGATGAAACGCTTCTTTCGTGGCTTTCTCTAGATTTCCTTGAAATCTAGAGGAAAAAAATCAGAATGCTTTGGCAAAAAGAAAAGAAAAAAACAAGAAGCACTTCTAAGCTTAGGGACAAGCAAAAGTGCCCCAAACGACAAAAAAGAAAGGCAAGGCTCAAGGGCCACTAGATGTCTGAGTGTTGGAAACCGTGTACAGTGTCCATATCAAAGCATTTCTGAAGTTCCTAGGCGTTGTCGCAAAGCGTTTCAAATACGGCCAGAATCAAACACATGCGCGCTTAGTAAGCAAAAGATTGAAACACGACCTTCGATAAGAGGGGGGAAAATCACTCAAGAAAAAAACACAAAAGGACAGGGAAGATTTCTCTAAACTTCTCGGAAGGCGGCTGGAAACCTCCAACAAATCACCTTCACAAGGACCTGCCAAGTTTGACACACAAAGTTTCGGCAGCGATCTCCCTCTCTCACACTGCCTGTCTGTGTATCTATCTATCTGTCTGTTTGTCTGACTGCGACAAGAACTAAGCAAAAGAAAACCAAGAAGAGAACCTGGACTACAACGATCGCAACTGCCTGCAGATTTGTTCCTGGAAATACTGAATCACGAAACTTGATAAAGCTTGAAACGCGAAGCGATGGAAGGAAGGAATGAATCGCGAAACAAAAGCCCCAAAAAAAAACTTGGCACGCAATTTTCTTTTTTTTCCCGGTTGTTAGACAGAAGTCAAATATATATATATCCAAAGGAAACCAGAAAAAAGCTTGAAAAGAAACCGTTTATCCAACCACATCAAATGCCCACAAAACACGCACACGCCCCAAATCCATCCTCTCTCTTCCAACGCAACAACAACAGAAACACTCGCGAAGAAAATACGCAGGAGGCCGCGACGGAGCGAGGAAAGAGAGAGAGAAGAAGCGACAGACACCGGGCGATGAAATGCCGGCCGTTATATCACCGGCTGGCCACGGCCTGCCTTCACAGTGACTAAACCAACTTTGGGGG
>Ga0209611_10004074_pt1 | contig 25075 bp, 15 predicted proteins | sample S1TSphgellanicum_3_FD_187693 | JGI IMG/M metagenome (GOLD analysis project Ga0209611, IMG submission 187693) | Host-associated microbial communities from peat moss isolated from Minnesota, USA - S1T2_Fc - Sphagnum magellanicum MG (SPAdes) (version 2) | ecosystem: Host-associated > Plants > Peat...
TAGGGTAAACATGGTGGTCTACCAACATTCATCTTACTGACTATGTTATTCTGCTTGTCAATGTCATACCATCAATAGTGTCTGCATGTTTCTTATTCTAGTTGTAATCATTTATACGTAATAAGAACAAGTTTAGCATCTCACCAGACATCATGCACCACACACATGTAGTCATTAGCTTCTAAGGTGTCGATGTTTTCAACATTATCGTCTTCTCCTCCTTCTACTTAGACATGGATTACAACATTAGATATCATTGATGATTTCCATCTTGGTTTACCATGTCCCCACTCATACCATCATATTCCTTATGTTCTTTTAGTCAAGGTTCAACATACTTTACACATCCTTTTAACTCGGTTAGTTGTCAATCCATCCAACATAGCAACTTGGCATGCATTTTTGCTCTTCCACATGGTTAGACCAGTCTATATCACTTCTTCCAAGTTTTCTTGCACCTAAGTTTAGTTTTTGTATTCTAGGTGCTCTAATGGGTTCTTTGCCATTTGTGGAGTGCTTCGTATCAAAGGCATTCTAAAAGGACCTCAGCATAATCATGAGCCTTTTTATGTTTGCAAACCTTTAGGTAGCTTCTATAATGCTTTCACTTTGTTATGCCCAACAGCTAGGCTATTTACAATGTATTATATTTCCATCACCATGTATCTTGCAATGTTATACTGAGTTTGATGTTCATACCATAGTTATGTTGGAAAAGCTAATAGGGTCAAGATCCTTTGGCACCATAATGAGCCATTTGGTTTGTCGTTAGGTCATTCTTTCTACTTCTTTAAGGGGGTTAGGCCTTCCCTTAATGGTCCGATATGCTACCTCCGCCTTTTTAGAATATTGGGCTTTGATCAATCCTACACTGATCTTTTGTTTCCAATAAGATGATCACCTTATTCTTCTTGATGCGATGGCACATGTAGAGACCGGTACTTATCCCTTCCAAATAGCATTATGGGATACCTGTGCGATGTTACCTAAGGTCGTCCGATCACATGTCTTGCCTTTTGAGAATATAGTGGTACAATCCTATTTTCAAATGAAGTCTTCTTTGAAGGAACAACTGCATGAGCAAGAATTTACTTCGCTTCTAGCAAATGCTCCTTCGAACATTGTGTGAACACATTTCTGCTCATATGTAGGTCCAACAATAGGGGCTTGGTTATTAGTTCATCCTAACACCCCTTCATTTCATTTGTCCTCCACCCATTTTATTACAATACTTTGTATTTGCCTTAGTATACCACATCATACGGTCCCACATGTTTCATAATGTAAGTGTGGTCATACCATCAATGATTTGGGTATCCATTCGCTACATTGCATATGTGGGAATGAATGCACTGCAGCCCATGATACGCTTTGAAATACTATTACAAGCATCACATCAAAAAGTAGAGCTCGAATACAGAGAGAGGTTTCCCACCTTTTCTCTTGCCATACACAGAGATAAATGGATATTGTCATCATTAGAAACAATTTTCGAACATTGGTAGATGTTGTCATTGCTAATTTGACTCGTATAGATTTGGTGCAACATGCTACAATGACAACACATGCATCAAGAGTTGTTGCTCAAGACAAGGTACGATCTTACACAGAGCGAACGCCGAAAGATTGGTTTCATACCCCTTGCCATAGAGACCCATGGTTGTCTCCATCCTCACTTTGATTCCTTTTTTACTTCTTATGTACATGCCAATATAGCTTGCCATCAACAGACCTCCTTGGTACCTTCGACGTTTATATCTTATTAGAAGTAATGAGTGTTGATAGCCCTCCAACATGTGCAAGTCATTGCGATTTTTCAGCAGGTTGCCATGCTTAATCATAGTTCTTCATCTCTTCCACACATACCACTTAGTGCACCTCCATCACTAGCTGATTTGTGGTAGAGGATGCCCTTTTAACATTACATTTACCACTTCATTACTACTGTTGTGATTGTCTTGGTTTTCCTTTCATGTGTTTACATTTGCTTAGATGTGCCTTGTACTTTTTGTGGATGGATTTCTGTCCTTGTTTATATATATATACAAGGTTATCTCAAATGAAGCAACTTGTAAATTGCTGGCTGGAAACTTTGCTCCCGCAGAATTCTTTTAGGGTTGTAAAACTTTGTTAATTCTTCACACCAAATTGAACGATTTTTTCTTTCCTCCTTGCCCCATGGTTCTAAATTCTTGCATGTGTCTGTGTGTACACACTGTAGCTATTGCACACAAAGAATTGTGGTTTGCTGTCGGATGATATTGTATGGATCTTCTAGAGCTTCAAGTTTTGTGAATGCTATTGTCTTCTTAACATGGAGAAACATTGGGTTCCATTATAACAAGAATGACATATCTACAAGTATGTTGCTACAGCAAATATGTCAGGCATTTCACTGGGACCAGGAGCAATGGGTTAAATCCCCCACAGTGATCCAAGCTGTGGCCACAAGTGCCTTCCTGCAATTCTCACAGCTGTTGAGGTGCAGGACAACCTAAGTCTTAGGAGAAGCTGGTAAGGGCTACATCCTTGAATATCAGTAATCGACAGGTCCTTGGCCAAAAAGCTCTCAACACCCAGGTTGATTAGCCATGTCTCTGTACAGTCCATGCTGCATTCCTTCTGAGAATAAGATTGGTTTCTTTTGGCAACCCCCTTCTTTGCCCTTTGTATTAGACCTAATGGTGGGTTGTCCTTCACATTTCAAATCCTTTTGTGCACAATTGTGGTACTGTGGGATTTGCAAATTCCTGAAGTCTCCAATCCTACTATTTCATTTGGAGTTTGTGCGGAAATCTGGATTATGGATCAAATCCACAAAGGTTGAGTACTACATAATTGCGTATGCTGCAGTCTGTGAGCTTGCATGTGTGGAGAGAGCTACACACATGGTGGTATACACATGGTAGTCTATGAGCTTTATACAGTTTACAAGAAGTATTGCATCTTGTGCACTGAATTGTAGGGCATAGTTCTTCTCTCTTGAGTGACATCCCTCTTAGAACATACAACAAGCCTGATTCAGGGTGGGTGCAATGGCACATGTGCCTGTGAGCTGGGCAACATTGGAGTGCATTAGCAAGATGTCCTCTGCACCTCAAGCAGGAAAGGAAAGATGTGTAAGAAACCATTTCTTCTTTTACTGGCAAATTGAGTGGAACATTGTCTCTAGTTTGATTTGCTGATTCAAGGCTATTGCTGGTGTTGCAGTGAAATTACTGATTAGATATTGTCATTCCAGATGGAGTGCCTTGACAGTCTTAGACTGCCTGGGAAAGGGTGTCTCAGTCACTTTGACTCAGGCCACTGGCTTTCATATACATCATTCCAGTTTCAGCTACCTCTCATTGCCTTGAATCATCTCCACACATTCTGGTTTTCTTACTGTTGGTCTCATTTGAGTACCTGATGAACCATAGACTATCTGCTTGACATGGCACAAGCTCCAATGATGCACAGGATTCAGATTACCTTGCTCCGAGGGACCAGAGAAACACCATAATTACAAGCCTTGCTTATAAGCTTTGTAGGTCATTGAATGCAACTCTTTCTTTTATGTCCTTTGGTACCAGACACATTCAGGTTTGAGCTGTGAGTTGCATGTGTCTACATGTCTGTGTTTCCTTTGTGTATAGTGGCTTGGTGAACTAGCTGTGAGGTAGTGTCATCCATGTTTCATACACTGATTTTTCAGTGGGCTCCATAGTGCTGCTTTGTTTATGGAATAGAGTGGAATTTTATGGGTATTGAACCTTACTGAGGAGCATTGCACAAATCACAGACTGGTGCACTTATTTTCGAATTGAGGCAACTGTAATGTTTCTACACACTGAATTTGCACATCGGAGTGATACAATATGGCCTCACATCAATGTCTCTAGAAAATTGGACATGAAAATTAGTTGCCTTCATGACTATTCTGACACTTTGTGCTTGTACATTCCAATTACCCTTAACTCAATGTCCACGATCAGAGTCATTGGCAAATTCCAAATTTGATGAGAATAAAATTGCAAATCATTTGTAATCTGTATATAGACACATTGCATGAATTATTCATTGCCAAGCCATATCGATCATTGGTCCTATAGAGGTCACTCTGCTTTTGTCATTCAAAATGGTTGTCGGTATTCACGGAGATTCATTAGTGTTCACTCAAAAGATTCTGCATAAAAACCACTTGCTGGATTTAGGTCTTTTGGGTTTCTGTTGATTTGGTTGATATGGCAAATTCGGTCAGGAATGAATGGATGGCACAACAATTGCAATTACTGGATTTAAGTCTTGTGAGCTTCTGTCAATTGGATTGATATCGTATCAATCTGATACGAAATTGATGTTTCACATTGTGACTTAGAGCAGATAGCAGGAGAATCTCAACAAATGGTAGTAAATACAGGCAAGTACTTAGCAGACCTATCATCTCATTATAGAAGATATGCTATTGGTAATAGAGGCTGGTGTGTGTGCTTTCCTCCCCATAAAGATGGGTGTACAATTCACAAATATCTCTTCACTATTACCCAATGCTTTGAGAGCTATGCAAGTCTTCGAAACCTTCATAGGATTTCTTGACTTCTACTCAGAGACAATCAACTTGACTGATAAAAGCTTGGAAAGGGAAGGAAGTAATCTGTAGGTCAAGCAGACATTGGAGAAGAATACAGCAACGAAAAGATTCCTGCTTTCAGGAGACAGTACATTTTTTGGATCAACATCTGCATGAGTTTTCTTATGTGACTCACCTTACATAGGCACATCATTTATGGATTGTTAAATTTCCAGGTTATGTCCATTCTGGTACAAACTCCAGATGTTCCTCAATCTGTATCATCTTTGCCTTTTTCATAACCCAGTATAACAAGTTTGTGCAGTCCATGCAGAACTGTCAGAATAATACCCCTTCATAAATCAATAGATTATTTGTCAAATGCATAAAACTCCTACAACACCCAATTGTATATTGTCTGACTCTTGTACAAATCTGTGGAGTTGAAGATTAATGAGCTTCGATTAGATCTGCAACATGTGCACTGTTGAGAAGGCAGAACTTTTTCAAGCAGCTTCAGCTTTTGGCTATCATCCCCACTCTTATTGATGCAATATTCCAAAATTCAACCAAAAAAATCAAATGCAAAAAATGGGAAGGATAAGAGGGTTTTTTTTTTGAGGTTGAATGGTCCATTCAACTTGAACCAATGTTTGATATATGATGAGGGATTGAACCCTTTGAGTCATAACCTTAATCTTGCATCAATTTGTTGACTTTTTCACCTTGCAAATGGGTGCTTCAACTTTGACACATCCTTATCTAGCTACAAGGGGGTCACTAAGGAAACTAGTGTAATTTTATGTTTTTTGGCCAAATTGGCGAGTTCACCTGGTACGGGCCCTTTTGGATTAAGCCTATCATATTCTTCTCTGACCTATCTAATTTGGACTTTTGTAGAGCTGGATGTGCACGATGTGTGTTGTTCATTATAGCTTTTAGCCTTTCTTGCAGAGAATGGGTAAAGTTGAACCGTACCAACAAGTAAAAAGGCCTTTCCTTTTGCAGGACACCCTTACAACTTGGTACTCCTCCAGACAAAAGCTTCTGACTTCTGAGAAGGCCGTGCTTTGAATTGAAAGGTGACTATAGTGACAACTTACTGAAGATCCTTTCCCAAGTTGCAAATTGGATCCTAACATTTTGACTCTGGTCCAAAACAATTAATTACAGTTTCCTCAAGCTGGAGGCAGTAAAACAGTGCTCCTCACGGTACTATTCACTTCAACTCTACTGGATCTGAATTGATAGACAATGGGTCCATTTAGAGTCAATTCAGGGCCTGCTCAATTAGACTCTTGACAAAGAACACGACTTCGAAGTTTAAATGGGTTCAATCGAGAGTCTTTGAGGATGATGGATCTAGACCAGATGAATGCAGATTGAATATGCATGTACATAGTGCATACATTCCATATACTATTGCTTACTATAATCATAACAATAATGTCTTATGGTACTACCAGGGTGGGGTTTCTGCCCCAAGACAAAAAGAACCAATCAGGTGAAGGACAGTATCAGCAAGGGTTGCAATTATATAGGGAAGAGGGCAGGTTGACCCAACATATTATGTGCACATAACAATATTGCATAAAACTTTAAGCTGAAAAAGAATTGGTGTCTAATAAGACAAAAATAGGTCTTGAAAAGGGGTGTATGTTCATTGTTAATTCTTTTAGTGATGAGAATTCTGTGGAAATAGAAGGCTCTATGAAGAGGATATATGCAAGCATGTGCAGCATTCTTACACAAGCCAGTGCATTTTAGGGTTTTGTTCCTCCTGCTGGATAAATATTTTGTTCCACATTTACATCATCATCACTGCAGAAATAATTTGATTTATAATGAGTTCAAAGAAAAACTGGCTACATTGATGGGAGGGGGAAGTTTAGGTGGAGGGTTAAGTCCAACATTGAATAAGCTTGTTAGCATTATTGCACACTTGGCAAACATAAGAAACTTAATTTGAAAAATAAAATCTAAAAAAATTGTCTTTACTAGAGAAGATTTTAATATTTTTGTGAAAATGTATAGGACCTAGGTACATTGATTTTTTTAATTTTCCAATATATATTTCACAAAAAAATTCATATATGCAAAAAAAAAAGAATGGGAAAGGACAAATGATAGGTACTCACCATGCCATTTTCAGGTCCAATAATGCAAAGTTAAGGTCTCCCTGAAAGAATTGGTTGCGCTTCTTACAAGGTTTACAGGAGACTTAGAAACACTTGCATTGTTGCAAACTCAGAATTACAACCACCATGAAAATTCTTCCACTATAGGAATGTTGAAGAGCCATTGATTGGCATTGGTGGCAATGAATTGCAAGTGGAAATGCTCCAAATTTCTGCTCTGAGATATGATTCCCCAATTCATCATCAGTGCCCTTTTTCTTCTGACAATTATTTTATTGCCTCCATTCTTCCCAATTCTTCTCACTTGTTCATGATAACCAAAGAATGGATGCAATAGAGGCAAAATTCTTCCCTGTCAGATGGAGGCAATTGTTGAATAGGTGAATCAGTCTCTCTCTGTAGGAAGTGGCTGGCTTTTGAAGGTTATGAGTTATGACTAGTGTTGGCAGGCTCCCCTTGTTGAAGTATTCAACCCTGGGTTTAAGTTCTTGGGACCTGGTCCTGAATTGGCATCCTTTTGATGGAATCAGCACAAGAATCAAAGCCTGGAATTATTTTTACCAGGTAATCTGTAAGGCTCATACCAGCCCAAAATTAGTCTTAGAACCAATGATAGGAGGAAAGGTTAGTTGGTATGAAAGTTTTAAAAGGAACCCAATATCAGGACATGGCTGGGTATGAAATTTTTTAAAGATTATTCAATATCAGAACCGAGCTGGTATGTTCAAAGCTCGATACCAGACCAACACTGGTTGTGACAAACCATGGATAATGGGGCTTGCATCACAGCCACCCCCCGTCAATCATGTTTCTGCTCTCCAAAAGAACAAGTAGGACTTCCCGAGAGTAAGTGGGACTTGCAGAGGACAAGTGATGTAAAAACCTGCCCAACTTTATTCCTCAAAAACAGAAACAAGAAGACAAGGAAAGCAGAATGGAGAAAAGGAAAAAGGCGACACCATGCATGCATAGCTCTATAGCTAGGTACTATACCAAGCCTTAGTTATCTCCATAGTGGCCTCTCAGAGATTTCTCAGTGTATTTGGAGCACGCCGTACATACATGATTCGGGAGGTCATCTTACACTAGAGAGGAGCAGTTACATAAAGCCTCACCATTTTTTATTTGGACAATGAGTAGGATCTTGGCTATTGGATATGTGTACATTTTCATGATCTCCCACTCACCCATTATGTGTTCTACCTCCCACTCAAGTAGTTGGGGTTTTTATGTAACATGTTGAGAGACACTGGCCCACTATTCTAATGGATTTACTATCATTTTGGTCGGTGTTGAGACACACGAGTGAGAGGCAGTTAAGGTATGTCTTGGACCTACCAGACTAGCGTAAGTGCACTTTGGGCGGTCATCTCCAAACCTCAGCCAAGGGCCCATCTGGGAGTGGATGAAGAGATTGTTGTCCTAGATGAGGTAGGTGTTGTAGCTTAGGTTAGGTAAAGTAGTCTAAGGTAGTATTGTAACTTAGGGTAGACCAACAATTTGGCACCAATTGCTCTATTGCACAAGATGAAAAAGGCTAAATAAATAAAAGATTAATAAGATATACACTTTCATGTGGTGTTTAGCAGCTGAGGAGAATCCATTGTGGATACAAAGTCATTGGGGACACACCACATCGGCCACAAGCACACTAAAGTACACACTAGTTTCCTCTTATGTGATAGACCGACCCTCCCCAAACCCCCACCCCACTCTTTAACTCAATTTGCTTCTGGACACTGAACTGGCATGTATGAAGTAGAGAGCCTTAACAAATATAAGGGGGTTTGAGTCAACATTTTCAACCTCCGCCATATTCTTCCATACCCGAGGAATTTAGGGCAAACTTGAAGCATAGCCGCTCCAAAATATCACAATGTTTCATAATGGGCCCATAAACTGCCAAAACTTTTCATAATGGGCCCATAATCTGCCAAAACTTTTCTTCTATGATCTATCCTCTCTAATCCAATAAAACCATCTAATCCCGTAAAGCCACCTGAAATTCAGGGTTTTCTTACACAGGCCCATAAGCAGCCCCTCCGACTATTTTGTTCTATCCTATTTAATCCAATAAAACCACGCAAACGTACCAACCTAATTTGTTCTATCTCTACCAATGATGGCTAATAATGACCCAAAGTTGGTGATGTGAAGTCGACTTTGGGAAGGCACTTACTTCCCACCACACAACAAATGTTCTATCTCCTTCCAATGATCAAAAAGGCAAAAAAAGGCTTGGCATGCATGGATGGAAGTCTGCCAATTGGGAGGACCGTTGATCATCGATCATAGTCTTCCAAAGGAGTGCACGATTTTTTAGATGACTTTTTTTTCTAGAATGTCTGAAGATGTGGGTGGACCCATCATGATATTTTCGTCCATGCAACTTGGGTGGAACAAAACAAGATCCTCAAAAGTTTTCACGACGGTTGGTGATTTTGCTGACATCAGTTGGGTGGGGGTCCATATGTCAAAACATTAAAAATCCCTTCTCAAATAAACAATAAAAGGACCCGATTGATCATTGTGCCTCATTTGCATGCACCTAGTTTTCAGAGATACTAATGAAAACACACGCACTCTAGTAGCCTAATATAAGTTGATTAACTGTTAGCTGATCTTTTTCATTGATCTTTTCCATTGCCAAGTTCAATGCACAACTGGGAACCCAAATCATGAATTCTTATTTCCTTGGACTTCAACCCAGAAACTCCTGAAAGCAATAGAGTTATCCGCTAAAGCCACCCTGTCTTTGGGCCTGCTTTCACCCCTATCCCCTCTTTCAATGGTATTCGCAAAGTAAGGAAATTTTATTAAATCTCGATATGGAATGCTGAAACTCAGCATTTAATGCACAAGGCTCAAGAGTACGTTCAGTAGTTGTACAGGTAGAGCAGTGAAAATGTATGTAGCAGCAGTGGGGGCGCTCAGGAAAAAGGAAAGACAGGATGAAACTCAGTTCACCACCAAAATTGGTTGAAAAACTAGTTTAGGTCCGAGTTATTTCGTTTTGTAAAATTTTCATTCCCAATTACACATTTGATGCACTATTAAATTAAGCTGAAGCTGGAGAACATCAAGCTGAAACTGGCCATTCTCGCCCCCTAATCGTGTGACTTTACAGATAACTGAAAAAAAAAGAAGGATAGCAAAAAAGAGCCTGTTACGTGAACCAATAGTCATAGCACACACTTTAATCCAGCAACAAAAGGGAGTTATATATATACATGATCAACCTCCCACCACTTAAAAGCCTCAGGTAGACGTCCTTACAACAATATGTGTCTAGGATAAGAGAGTTCTTTTTCTTTAATAAAGTTTTGGCACAGATTCAATATCTTTTTTATATTTGTTGGAGAGGGAAACAAGCACCTGACTCTCTCCCTCTCTCTCTCTCTCTATTGTATTCTATTGGATTGTATTGTGCCCCATTCTCCTTCCAAGAAGAATATAGTCCTCTTTTAAGGTTTGTCTGTCTGCCTGTCCCTATTTTCAACCTCTCTGGGAGTGCCCACAACCCTCTTGCCTCTCTTTTGGGTGGTTCTTTTTGTACCAGAGACTGGGTTGATTCTTTCTGTACTAGAGAGAGTTGGTTGATTCCAACTACTAGCTCCCCCATGGCTTCACCTGGAAATCATGTAGGGTTTGGCTGATTCTATGTCCTATTGAGCCTTCAGCCAAGCTCAGCAGGACAAGCCTACCCCTGAACTGTGAGCTAGAATCAGCCAAAATTTTGACAAAGCTGCTCCGTGGGATTATCAGCTGTAACAAAATCAACAAGGCCTGTCTATTAGGTCTACAGAATTGGCACCTTTGCACTCAATGCTAAACTCAGCATGAGAATTAATCGATTAAAAGGGAGAATAAGACCTAAGAGCTGGTAACATTTCTTTAGTACCTTACCCTGAGGTTAGTTTTGTCATTAAATAATCCTCAAAATAGTGAAAATATGAAGTTGGCATGTTGAAAATCATCATAATTATCATAGGCTATATTCTGAATAATTTCACTACTCATATCACAATATTATAATAGATGATGGAAAAATAATATATATAATTTCAAAATCAAAAAACGAATTCATTTTTTGAAAAAAATAAATTGTTTGTTTCATCAATGTGGAAACTGACCCTAAGGCTATGATATCTTCCAAATGGGAAAGAATGTGTACTCTAGGGCACACAGAACAAGCCTTTTAGTGCCTAAGTAGGTCTGTATCATCCCATTGAGGGTAGTGGCCTTGATGGGTGATCTTCACACTACAACTTTTTGTTTTGTTTCCGTTAAGGACAATGCAAAGTTGCATTTATCAACAGGAGTGAGATTGGAACCATTTCAAGACATGGGCACAAAGCCCAAATTAAAAGATGTAGCCTAGGTAAGAAAACATACATTCACATTATTGACTTGCTGTGTTGCCCACAGAAATTTGAACCACCTCCCAAGGTGACCGCCTAGTGATGTATATGGATACAAATTCGTTTGGGAAGAGCTTCAAACATGAGTTCATTGGTAAAGATGCTGGGTGGACCAAGTGTACTAAACTTGTCCATTTAAGGATAGGCCATTTAAGTGAAGTGAATGCTATAATTTTTACACATACAAAAAGAACATTCAACATCGCATTTTATTTTTTCCAATTTTTCTTTTGTGAATTTGCAACCAACATTTACAAGTACTTCCCTCGACTAGAACCTATTTAAAAATACTTTTGCATGCAAATGTGGATTTGGCTTGGCTACAACATACTCATTATGGTTGAATACTAGTGTGTTCCTTTTCTACATTTATTCTAATTTTAGGATCAATTTGTGCAAAGACATTCTTGGCCAAAAGACCAACCTTTAAGCAGAAAAAAAACTATTTAAAAAACATCTAAAGTCACCCTAAGTTCAAATGTGTTCTTCTTACATTAAAAATAATTTTGAGTAAAACTAAATTTGATTTTGAAGAACGTGCAAAGACTTAAAAGGACCCTGCTCAGATATGATCTTAAACCTCAATCCCAAAATTCTTGGCATCTTTTGGAGCTCAACTCATAACGCAATTGGTAAGACTCTGAAAGTTTTGATTTTATAATGTCTCCACCAAGGTACCATACAGGAAAATCCCTTGGATGCGGGCAGATTTGGTCATATTAAGTGTTGTTCACCTACACCCTCCCAAATATAGTGACAACCCTACTGGTACTTTCTGTCACTCAATTGGCTCCATCCTAACTCAATTGGCCTTGTGCCAATTGTTCAACCAAGAGGGGGAAAAAAAAGGGGTCCCTGTTGCCTTCACGCCGAAATTTGACCCTTCGCATGCCTAATTTCATCTAAATCCCCTTCAATTGACATGGACTTTCCCAGTTAGCATGCCATTTGGAGCCCATGAACATGCCCCAAAAGCAATTGTTGAAAAAATAAAATCATGCATGTTGTTGGATCAATTTAAAACTTTATAATGTCATTTTTAGGCATACTAGGCGTTTAGGGGTTAAATGCTTGATAAGCCAAATCTTGCTACATGCATTATAATCGAAAAATGGATTTTCTTGGTGTTTTAAATGGGTGTGGGCTATGGAATTTTTAACATTTTCCTTTTTTTTGGATCATGTGAGGTTTGCTAGCTTAAAAAATATAATTGATATGTACCACGTCTTGAGATAATGTTTCATCTAAAAAATGTGTCATAAAGTTTTAAGAACTCACTAGCATACCCAAAATGCATAAACCATCTATGACCAAATAACAACCATGATGAATTTTTATGCCTAAAGATAATCTTAATGAACTCCAAAACTTGCCCTTTGACAGCTTGACCTTAAGCCCAACTAAAGTTAATTGGGTTGAAAAGTGGTCAAAAGCAGGGATAATCTCCTTCATAAAATCCACGATGTGGGTATTGTTTACTAAGGATGAAAAGACACAGCTAGGGGTTCATGCAATGATTTTTAGGAACGTTCGTTAATGGGCTAAGGTAATAAAAGACCTCTTAGGGGGTCACCTTGTCTCGTGCATGAAAATTATTCAATAATGGTGACCCCTTCTTCAAGCTACCCATGCTAGTAGTAAAAAGGAGCACCATAAAATAGTTTGGTAAAGGAAACAATGTTCGCCAAAGGTCCCTTGGCATCTCATAGCTCCTTAAAAATAGCAACTCAAGAAATGCTATTAAAAGTGTTTTTTACATTGATTTCCATCATGACCCAATTAAGGTGTAGGTTGGAGAAGGCTCTAATGCCACAAAGGATTGTCTCACAACCTCCAAGGGTCGATATTTGAATTGACGAAGGATAGATGTTAAATCAAAATTGAGTCTTAAATGTAGGCAATACAAAATAACTTTTGCATTTTTTTTCCATTGTTTGCCTTTAACCTATTTCATATTTTTCTAAAAAAAAATGGGTGATGCCCAAATGTGTCTAGGCCTATATTTATGCCCTTTTCTTGGGTGTGTAATGGACACTAATAGCATGTTTCTCAACGTCCATTACATGTCCAATATGTCTATAATTCATGGACCCAAATGGGTCTGGTTAGCAACAAAAATTATCACCATTTGAAGTTGCTACCCATTTTCAAAATTCTTCATAGTCACATTTTAACAATTTGAAACCTTTATTCTTACTTGAAGAAAACACATTTCAACTTTCTTTTTTGGGGGTACTTATTTTCTTCATGACTACATCACATTTTTTCAATGGATGCCAAACATTACATATCTTTAAATGAGATGCAATTTGTATCCATGATTAAATAAAATATAATGACCTATATTTCACACCATAAAATAACATAAATTCACATCCACAACTTCATTCCATGAATATAATGCCATATGATCACCACCATGTTTTATTATGTCTATAGTTTCATAATGACTTCAAGTCAAAACACCATCTTGTCATGACATTAACCATTCTATAATATTATGCATAGTCTTGCATATAAATAGAAGTCACTTCCAATTCTTTTTCAAACAACATGCAAAAAAATATAAGGTGCAACTAATTCATTAAGAAGTTAATTTTATTGTATATTTAAATGTAATTAGAGGCCTATAATTCATTGTGAGAATACACCAAAAATATATCAAAATTATTTTCAATTTTAATGAAACTAGTGTGTTTTGTGCTACTAGCCCAAGTGTGAAGATGACCCTAAGGTTAAAACCCAATTGTGAAAAACCTTTTAGAATTTATTTTCAACGACAAAAATGAATCCAAATTCAATATCTCCTACAACTTAAATCTAAAACTTATGGAATCAATTCCATTAAATTTTAATCATTGAAAACTTCCCAACAATACCAAGAATGCACCCCATTTTTTTCATTTAAAAATTATTATTGAATTTTTTAAAAGGAATTTATTTAATATTCAATTGTTTTCACATTATAAGTCTAAACAATATGAAACCATTTTAATGCACCCCTATTCATCAAGGGCTTTCCAATAATACCAAAAGCACAATTCATGACATTGTTGATGAAAATATCATGAATGATGCATGTGCATCATGGCCTCCTCAAGAATTTGGGGTAACCAAGTTTGTTTTATTTAAGTCTAGTCACAAAAAGAAAAAGGATCTAGTGGCACCAATGCCACTGTCCTTTCCAAGGACTGCATTTGACATGTGACCTTCATGTATTGGTTTATTATATGAAAATTTTCATTTTCATACAAGATCTTAAACTAGATATTAATTTTGAAACCAAGTACCACCAATGTAATATGATAAATATTTGGCATTTTTACAATGAACCTTACATTATGATCAAATGTACAACTTTATGTAATATGTGCTAGAACTTAATGTCAAGTTATAATCTGAATGTAATATATGCCACAATAAACACCACATGTTGTACATTATAATGGATGAAACCTCAAAGTTTGATCCCCCAAACCATTAAAACCTATGAAACATGGGTCAAATGACCTTTAATTAGAATGTTTAATACAACACTATAATTTTATTTTTTCAAGGGTTATAACTTTTCCTTTCAAAGTTCCTCAATCAAAACTTATATGTATGAATTTTTCAAGGTAGTGAAATTCATAACTTGACCAATTCTAGAATTGATTCTCACTTGGGAGTCCCTAATTGTAGCCATTTCAATGTATTCCTTGCCACCAATCACAAAGTATACTATAGGGAAGATAGTGGTGCCTCCTCCCAAAGGTCTAAGTTGTGTGAGTCAAATGAGTTTGGGTTGCTTGTGATTAGATTTTAACACCACTTGGCTCCAACCTATGTTAACCAACTTGCTGTTTGGTTTGTGCAAGTTAACTTGCCCATGAACTAGCACTAACATTATTTTGTCCTAAATTTGAAATCCCCTCTTCGAATTCCCATGTGCCTTGTTAACCCCCTAAGTATGCATAGCTAAGGAACATTCTTTGATTTTTTCTTCTTTCTATTGTATTCACTTCAGGGAATTACCATTAATACTTTGGGATGAACCTAAGGCACATAATATTGTCATTCACGTGGTGGATGTCATCAGATGGTAAATACGCCCTTGGATTGTGGTTGAGGAGGTGAGAGTTCAAATATCAATTTTCACATTTTATCATCATGACTTCCATGATTAAAAATATTCATGATGATATGGCAAGATATAATAATAAATACACATACATGAATAACAAATTTCAGTGATCCATTGCAATTTCAACAATATGTCAATAATCAACAAAAAAAGTTTTTTTTTTAGCATTGGAATCACATGTCTAGGGCTATGACATTTTATACCCATCCTTAGTTCAATAAAAAAAAAGGACAAAATCGAAATCATTAATCCAATGCATTGCAATGACCCATCAATAATTTGAGATATTTTATTATTATCATTACTAAGTTATCTATAAAATATATATTAAAAACGAATTATTGCCACCACATCAACCAGCAACCCAATCATGTCAATAAACATGGCCTTTTAAAGTTGGGAAAAATATTCTAGCAAAAAAAAAAAAAACTTTTTATATCAAGGAATATGAAAACCACCTTAAAAAAAACTTCATTGAAATGAATTTCGGTAGAAGCAAAAAAAAGTCAAACTTGCATGAATCTCAATCACATTCCTACTAGATAGGTATGTACCACAAATAATGAAAATAATCAAGAGATCAAAAGAACTTTACAACATAATTTGGTAATGGAGCAATGCACAACTTGAGTTTGAAGACAAGAAAAAAATATGTAACCATATTTTGGTATTCCAACAAATTAAATACAAAAATTTTAAAAGACATTTGAAAATCCTCAAGTGGTGATATTTTAAATAAATATTTTTTAAAAATGGAAGAAAAAATTAAAATATTTAACATTTTAAGTCTTTAAATATTAATTTCAAAGTTGGTATTATCCTTTTGTAGAAGCGCAAAAGTGTGCACTATCCTTTTAGTAGAGGCAATGTTTGTCTCAAGGCAAATTGGTAACCCTTACTAAACATCTAATGTCTTTTCAAAATTTGGTTGTCATCCAAAACTTATTTTCATGGTACCCTTACCAAAATTGTAGAGCTATCCTTATTGGTTAATGTCAACTAGACTAGTGGTTCAATTACAAATATTTGAAAACTAATAACTTCCTCAAAAAAACTCCAAATTAAACATTTTAAGAGTTTATCTTATAGCCTTTATAAATATATTCCCAACACTATAATATTCATCCCAATTGGAGTTGATAGACCTTTGATATCATCAAGAATGTAAAGTTTGGCAATCAATTCGATGTAATTTGTAAATGGTTCAACAATCAATTCCATATGAAATTTTGATAATTCATAACTTCTTCAAAATGGCTCCAAATCAAGCATTTTAAGAGTGTATTTTCTAGCGTTTGGAAAGAGCTTTCCAAGAACATATCAATTGCCCCAATTGGAGTTCAGTACTTTCCCTTTGAAATCATCAAAAAGGTAAATTCAGTAGAAAATTTAATATTGGTTACTAGACACTTTGGTAGTCATTTTTGATAATTTGTGACTACTTTCATTAGGAATTTTCCACTATTTTCAAACTATTTTTATAGGTTTTTTTTGCAAATATTTTTCTATATATATTTTAAATTATTTATATAGCTACTATAAAATACTAATCAAAATTATCCATTTAATAAACTTAACCAATTTTTTGGCATAAATGACTAGTTTGTTATAACTCAAACCAAAATTATCCAATGTCTATCATGATTCAATTTTCAATAAAAAAAACTAGTATAAAAACCAATGTTGAATATTTCTTTGAATTTTTAAAGAACTAACAATTTTAGTTTTTAAAAAATTGTCCAATTCTAGTTTTTTTTAATTGAAATCAAACAACTTATTGGTTTTGGTTTTTTTTATTTCAAGCCCCTTTAGTTAATAATGAAATCAATTACTTATTTCATGGCCAAACAATAGTCAATTATGCTACGATGTTATAATCTAAAAAACCTAACCATATAATGATATGAATAGTTTTTTGACAATTATGAACATGTTCATTCAATTATTAATTTGTAAATTTTGGTAGTAGGTGTTGACAATTCATCAAATCCTTTGTGTCATTGATTTTATCAAGTGATGTGATTCCCAAATTCATTTCCAATGTCAAAAATGGTGACCAAACATCTTCTACATTTCATTTACATTAATCACAACAATCTCCATTGTAACATTCTAACCTTTCTTTGCCATATCAATAAAATTCCACTAATTCTTTAAGCCAAGTTCAAAACTAGCAACAATTAAGATAAGGGAATGTTTCATCATGTTCCCACAAGAAAATGAACTTTTAGTTTCGAAACAACATCTAGTGAACATTCTAAAACAATATAAATACCAATAATTAATGTTAAAGCTAAGGTGTTACTACTTGTTATATCAATATTGGGTGAACACTCTAGAAAATGGGGAACCAAATGATATTTACAATCTACAATATCCATAGGTTATGAGTTCTAAAAACATCTCCTTGAGAGACCAACAAAATTAGTCATTCAAATCATAAAATGCACATGGACATAATTTTGCCAAACTCACAATATTAACTTTTAAAATCTTCAAAAACACCTCAACTCACCTAGTTACAAGCAACTTCACGTCATTGCTATTGTTTTCACAACATAAAAGTTTTCCATTAGAAGTTACAACTTGGTTACAAATAACTTCATGTTGCTACTCCTAAAGTTGCAACCACCATGAGAAATCGCATCCATCAAAACCATAATACCTTGTAATTAAAATTCAAAAAACATCTCATATATAACTATTGTGCAACTATTTTTTAGGTATTACAACTAGTGTGCAACTATCCCCCTAGAAATACAATGTATTGATAAATAAATTGTCATGTTAGAAAATGAGTTCGTTATATTATAGTTGTAAGTGAGTTGAAAATGGGTATTCTATACGGTAATTTATACACATCATACAAACATATGTAGTCAACCATGTTTGACTTTTTTGGGGGTTGCATTGTAGTTGCATGTGGCAACTACTTTAGAATTGTTGTAAATGTGCCACTAAAGTAACAACTATGTTGCAACTAGGTACAATGTACATACTTGCAATCATGTCACATGTCCACATTTCCACCACCTGTTATGGACCGGACTAGTGTGAGGCAAGGCAAGGAAACATGGCTACAACCAAACGGGGAAATACAATACAAGACAAGACAAGATAGGACAATACTGGAGGACTAAGAGCTCTATTGATCCATCAACTGGTGTTGGTTTGCTGGAGGGCTGTCCCCTAGACCATCTCCTTTTATAACCATGAACCATCTATCTTGAGATGCCGAGACGTGCCTGCACTGCTGTAATTTGGAGACATGGCTGCACTGCTGCAACGTTGAGACATGGCAGCACTAAATGCAACCACTTTGGAGACGTGGCTGCACTACTACAACGCTGAGACATGGCAGCACTAAGTGTAGCCACTTTGGAGACGTGGCTACACTGCTACACTGCTGCATTGTTGAAACATGGCAACACTGTTGTACCCTGCTTTTGTGTTGTCGGATCCAGGCCATGACATTATCCCCTCCTCAAGCGACATCTTCCAGATGGAGCCGGTTTGTTAAGATACCGTTGGTGGAACCGATTAACTAAGTCTTGGGCATGAACTAGGTTTTCAACAAGCTCCCAAGTAACTTCAGAAGGAGGGTAGCCTCGCCAAAAGATAAGGTACAGGAGCTTTCCACGAATCCTCTTAGAGTCCAGGACCTCCTAAACTTCAAACTCTTCTTGGCCTTCAATTTCGACTAGAGCTAGGGGTTCTCGATGACGTTCTGGGATCTGGTTTTCATGATAGGGCTCAAGCAAGGAGACATGGAAAACATTATGGATTTTGAACTGGGGTGGAAGCTCCAACTAGTAAGCCACTAGACCAACAAATTTGGAAATTTTGAAAGGTCCAAGGCGTTTGTAATCCAACTTGGCACATGGGCGAATGGTAGCAATGTTTTTTTTGAGAAGCCAAACCTTGTCTCCAACTTTGAAGTTTGGATGGTCCTTGCGTTGGCGGTCTGCTTGCTTCTTTTGCCACTCCTATGTCAGCTTGAGTTCTGCCATAAGGTCCTGTTGAACATGTCCAAGCCTCGTGGCCCTTTCTTCAGCCGAGGGGTTTACTGAGTCTCCAGGAATTTCAAGGCTGAACCTGGGATGAAAGCTGTAATTGGCAAAAAACGGACTGATACTGGTTGATGCATGCGTTGTGTTGTTATAAGCAAATTATGTTTGAGATAGTAGGGCTAGCCAGTCGTCCTATTGGTAGCTCACAGTGCAACGTAGGTATTGCTCGAATGTCTGGTTTGTCCATTTGTCTCGGGGTGGAAAGTTGAGGATAGCCGAATGTCAACTCCAAGGAGCTTGAATAGGTGCCGCTAGAACTTGGATGCAAAATGAGGGCCTCTGTCGGATACAATTTCCTCGGGGAGTCCATGCAGTCGAACAATCCCGTCCAGAATTGACTAAGCTGTCTCTTCTGCCGTGATCGACTTGGAACAAGGGGTGAAATGGGCCATTTTGGTGAGACGATTGACCAACTAGTATTGAGTTCTTGGCTTTGACAGTAGGGAGGTCCGTGATGAAGTCTATTGCAATAGATCCCCAAGGTTGGTTAGGAATTGGCAGGGGCTGTACGAGTCTAAAAGGGTGATGCATGGGAACCTTAGATTAAGCACATGTATCACAAGACTTGACATACTCTCGTAGCAGCCTGTTCATCTTGGGCCACCAATAATTCCTTGACACTAATTCGTGAGTCCATGCCATTCCGAAGTGATCGGCCAAGGTATTTTCGTGGCATTCTCTCAGGATCTTTAGGCGTATAGGTCCTTCGGGTACATAAATCAAGTTGTTTTGAAGGAAAAGTCCGTCTTGCTGCTCAAACTAATCCAGATCATCACGATTTGGGTTCCTTGGTCGTTCCTGGAGTTCCTTCTTGATGTTGGTAGCCCGGGTATCTTCCTCAGTTACCATCTTGATGTCCATGACAAGGTATGAATCTGGGAGGGTGCTGATTGTTGCTGCAACTCGAAATTGCTCGGGCTTGAGTAAGGTCTGGGTCTGCTGGCCATAGGCCTCATCCCCCGTTCGAAGCTCATATTTTGAGCGGCGAGATAGTGCGTCAGCCTTCGCTTGCTAGGTGCCGGGCTGATACTGAATTTCAAAGTCGAAATTAGCTAGGAATATAGACCAGCGTGCCTGGCGACGATTCAAGGTCCGAGTAGTTATGAAATACAGGAAATTCTTGTGATATGTCAGAACTTGGATTCGATGTTGAGCTCCGGCAAGATACGGTCTCCATTGCTCGAATGTCGTGATGATTGTCAGGAGTTCCCTATCATAGACCTGGTAATTAATTTCGGCACTGGTCAGCCTCCGTGAATAGAAAGCAACCAGATGCAGCAACCCATCTATTCCAAATTGAGATAGGATAGCTCCCAAGGCAAAATCCGAAGCGTCTGTTTCCACAATGAATGGCTTGGCAAGGTCGGGATGTATCAAGATTGGTGCAGAGGTGAATGCCATCTTGAGAGTATCAAAAGCATTTTAGGCCGTTGGATTCCACGAGAAGGGCTTGTCCTTGCAAGTCAGGGCTGTTAACGGTGTTGTGATCTTGGAATAACCTTTGATAAACCGACGATAGAAATTGGCAAACCCCAAAAAGTGTTGAACATCCTTGACTGGAGATGGAGTAGCCCAACACTGGATGGTCTCGACCTTTGATTTGTCCATGAAAATGCCATCTAGAGAGATCACGTAACCGAGGAACACCACTGAAGATTTGTCGAATTCACATTTTTCTAGCTTGGTGTATAAGCCATGCTCTCATAACATCGCAAGCACCAATCGTACATTTTTGTCGTGGTCTTCCTGGTTCTTGGAAAAGATTAAAATGTCATCCAAATAGACCACGACAAATTCATCCATGTACTCTCGGAAGATATCATTCATCAGATGTTGAAAGACTGCGGGTGCGTTGGTGAGGCCAAAAGGCATGACCGTGTATTCGAAGTGGCCGTAGCGTGTGCGGAAGGTTGTCTTCCACTCATCACCAGGGAAAATCCTGAGCAAATTGTAGGCTCCACGAAGGTCAAGTTTGGTGAAGATCTTCCCGGTATGTAGTCGATCCAGGATGCCTGAAATCAAGGGCAAGGGATATCGATTCTTTTTGGTTATCTTGTTGAGTTCACAATAATCCACACAGAGTCGAAAGGAGCCATCCTTCTTCTTGACAAACAGAATTGGGGCGCCGGCTGGAGATTTGGAATGTTGGACGAACCCCTTGGCAAGGTTTTCAGTAAGGTAATCACGCAGGGCTTGGAGTTTCGGTTCCAATAGACCATAGATAGGACCAAAGGGTGGTGAGTGTCCTTCCTCTAGATCAATCGGGCAGTCATATGGACGATGTTCGGGGAGTTGATCAACCTTATTCTTTTAAAAAACATCAACAAAGTCCTTGTACTTCTCGGGAAGTTTGACAGGTTTTGGTTCTGATTAGGGGTTTTTGTTGTTGGCTGGGTTGATATGGATGGCGAAGACTTGAAGATTCTTAGCAGCCCGATAGAAAGGTCATGGCTCCATCAAAGAAGATCTGGACAAGGTTGGTTTTCTGGGTAGGATTCTCGACAGGATTCTTGACAAGACAAGGTTTGGTTCTGGCCACCGGGGGGTTCTTGACTGCAGGACTTGACAGAACAGACTTGACAAGACTGGAATTGGTTCCAACCCTCTTTGGGTTCTTGACCACAAGGTTTTTGGCAAGACTTGACAAGGTGTTATTATGGGCTTAGGGTTCTTGAGAGGTGCACCGTTGTGTGCTAAAGGTGAGGGTTCTAGATCACCAATCGATGATAAGGTTGTGCGCTTCTAGCCAAGGCAGACCAAGGATGACGGGATGGTGAGGGGTTGAGATGATGTTGAGAACAATCTTTTCCACGTGCTTGCCGATACAGAGTTCTAGAGGGGTTGTCTCGTGTGTGATTACACCAGAAGCAATGGTCCTCCCATCAATAACCTCCACCGGAACAGGGGTTGACTTCTTGACCATAGGAATGTTGTGTTGGGCGACAAATGTTTAGTCAATGAAAGAAGAGGTGGCGCCGAAGTCCACCAATGCTGACACTTGTGGTATTTCTTCTGGAATACGAATGATGTCTACATGCTGAGTGAAGCTGGGACTGGGACCAACGGCTGAACAGGAGCCTTTGCAAAGGTGGTGTTGGGTGAGATCCAGTCGCACGACTCCTATTGTGACTGGATGTTCTTGTTTTCCAATACTCGAGGAGTTTCCACAACTTGCAGTTGAAGTTTGACAAGCTTTTGAGGGCACTGGCGAGTTATGTGCCCTGGGTTGCCACAATAGAGGCACAGGTTGTTTGTTCGTCGACGAAGTTTTTCGGCCTCTGTCAAAGGTTTGAACTTGGCTGCGTCAATCTACATCGGGGCAAGTCCGAAAGAAGCAGGTCAGGCAACTGTTGTTGTTTGGGGAACTAAGGGGAGCGTAGTAGGGCGACTGTTCCAAAGTTGGGCGTTGGAGGTGACTTTTTTTTCCTGGCGACGTTCGAACATACGATTGTCACACCGAATTGCCTGGGTGATGGCTTCACTGAAGGAAGAAGGGTCTGCGAGTGTCAGCAAAAGATCTTGAACATCGTCACGAAACCCACATCGAAACTGATCAATCAAGGCAGTTTCTCCCCAGTTGATGTCCACTAGAAGAAAAAGGCCAATATGTGACCATCACATTTACAACTACCTGCAACTATTTGGTCTTTGCAACTAATTTTTTGTTATCTACAATTATTGTGACATCGTGCTAACATCAATCAAGTCATCTTCGACTAACTTGTGACTAGTTTGCGACTAATTTTCTTTCCATTTATATATGGGTTGGATTTATCATCCAAGAGTAGCCATTTAAAGTCCCATTTAGTCGTAAGTGAAATGGTGCTTAGTCATAGTTGGCGTATGTTTATATGTAAAATATCGTATTATATGGCTTTTTAGTGAGAGTGTTATACAAAGGTGTAAAATCCAAATTTGTACATATTCATAATATTCATATGATAAATTAAAATTAAATTCTTTGAATTTAGTGGAAATGTGGTTTGTGGACTAAATTAATCATTTACCCAGCTTTTTCCAACAAGCCATATATTTTGTTTTATCCCCTAATGGCCATATACAAATAGCCAAACAAGGTGGAATATTTAACTCACATAACTAATTTTCTACTTAATCATGCATGTGTTGCCAAAATCGGCTAATGCTTCTTATGGATGGTGACCAACATCATTTTTTATGTTGGATAATTCTGGAAATATTGGAAAATGGCTTGAATTTGATGAAAATACAATCAAGGTGGGAAAATTCATAAAAAATTAAAGCATGTTGCCCCCTTTGCCATGACTGTTGTAGCCTCAAAAGCTGGTGGACTTCATGATAACTGGGTTTGGACCAGCCACATTGGGTGTCCAACTCTAAAATGCAATTAGGGGCTCCTACTAATACACTATCTTCCTAAATGGTTTCCGCTATTAGTTGATGGTTGGTCAACCTGACCAGTGGATATACCAAGTCCTTCCACCTATGTGTACAACTATGAATCAAACAACCTTTCATGTAAATCAATCTCCATATACAGCTAGATGCATGTTCCTCCCTACGCTTAGTCTACCTACATATCATGCATCATCATCCTCACCTGGCATTTGCAACTTTGCAGATGCCATAATTGCCTCTGTGCCACACAACTCAATGGCACCAACCATTGCCATGTTGTGAGGCACATCTGGTATTTCTAAAGGCACTTCAACGCCTATCACATTATCTTGTATCATGGTCTGTTCCTCCCCTGCTTCTATTACCACATGCCTAGAGCGAGGTTCCTTATGTAGCACAACCTTCCACCATGGTTGGTTTAGCTCTTCAGAGTAAAACACCTGTTGCACTTGAGCAGGAAACACAAATGGTTTGTCGTCATTTGCCTTCAGTGCATTAAAATTTGCAAGCAGGAAGCCATGCTCATCACGCTTGTAAGTTGGATGACCTCACCTATCAACCTCATTCTTCACCCAGTCACATTTAAACAAAACCACTGGGATTGATACTAGCCCATAATCAAGTAATATTATATCCTGCAGAATCCCCACATATTGCATGGGCCCAAGTGCACACACTCCACTTGGCCCTTGTGCTTGCTGGAACACTGATGCCACTCCACAATCATAGGTTGCCATTGTGTTAACATTGGTTTCTCCAATGACCCTATAGTGATTACCATAGGCCTTCATCCGTGTATATTGGGAAGCATCAGAATTGGGCTTAATTGACAAATGGTATGCATCCATCTCATCAAGCACATTGCCATTTGCCATATGGGTTTGCACTGCTTCCCTCACCCATTCTGCCAACTCCTACACTTCTGCAAGCTCTACAGGATACTTGATAGGCCCTCATGTTCCTCTTTCATCCCTGTGCCATTGGTCTTCAAACTCTATGTGTAGTCTTGCCACTCGATCACGCTCTTGCTCATGTTTTTTGCCCACCCCATTAAACCCCAAATAACGAGTTAAAGAAGGGCTCACCACATAGGTGGCCTACAAGGCTACATTATGTGACCAACATACAACAACTTGTAAATGTAATACCATGTCATGAAAATTGAATGTGTGTTGGGTTTAGGTGGCAAATACCAGACCCATGGTGCTAAGCAGGCTACATTGGTAAGGACATAATGATGTGCAAGGTCCCGTGCTGATGGTAAAAGGCGAAACTTAGATCCAGACCCTTCCAATACTTCACCATACACCCCTTCTTCCTCATTAGCATCCCATAATCGGTGACGTACATGTGTAAACATTTGCATGTACTCTGTCACAAACCCCAGGGTTTCATCC
>Ga0209611_10004075_pt1 | contig 25072 bp, 21 predicted proteins | sample S1TSphgellanicum_3_FD_187693 | JGI IMG/M metagenome (GOLD analysis project Ga0209611, IMG submission 187693) | Host-associated microbial communities from peat moss isolated from Minnesota, USA - S1T2_Fc - Sphagnum magellanicum MG (SPAdes) (version 2) | ecosystem: Host-associated > Plants > Peat...
AATGTCAGCGTCGGCGGAATCCGACGCAAAGTCGGTAATCGACGCTCCGTCAGACGAGGCGTGTCCCGCGCAAGCAGGCTCGAGAGGCGCTCCAGTCATCCCCTGCTGCCGGCGGCGTCACGCGCCTCGTCCGACGACCCGGCCCCAATTGCGGAGCCGAAGGGCCCTTTTGAAACGGCAGCCGGCGTGAAGCCGGTTTTACGGTCGAGCGCTCAAGATATCATCGAGCCGCGCGGGTGCAGAGCCGTCTCGTTCGAGGTGCGGGTAGCGCAAGCCCTCGTGGTAATCGAGGCTGACCACTCGAAAGCGATCGCCGGTCTTGACGATCAACTCGATCGGACGTTGCGTGGTCTTGGCCGACTGGATCGCATCTTCAAGCACATCGGCGTCGTACGTCGTGCCGTCGACGGCCAGGATGACACTGCTTTCAGTGAGCTTCGCCTTGAAGGCGGCGCTGTCCCAGAGAACTTCCAAGACGGTGCCCTTCTCGCCGTCCTTGTCGTCGATGACGACCCCGATTGAGAACAGAAGATTCACGCGTTTGCGAAATTGTTCGCTCGCCTTGAGGATCTCCGACGGGGTGTCCGTATAGACCAGTTTGTAGCCTCCGCGGCGCAACCCATCCAGGGGTGCGGGCCTGCCGATCCCGTCGAGCCGCTCGCGCAAGAAGGCGCTCCAGTCGTAGGGAACGACGGCATTCAGCGCCTTGACCACATCCTCGAATGTATAAGTGACGGTCGTGAAGCTGCCGTCCTGGATGCCGAAGAAACTCCTCGCGAAATCATCCAGCGAGTGCGCGCCTTGTGAGCGCTCGCGAATCAGGGTGTCGACCTCGAGCCAGATCAATTGGCCTTCCGAATAATAGTCCTCGAAGCGTTGCCAATCGCGCCAGGACATGGGGCGGCGTGGATTGATGATCTCGTCGTTGGTCGTGTCCTGCAAGGCGCGCCAACGGCGGCCCGATTCGTTGTCGTAATACGCGGCGACTTCGGCGAGCTCATCCAACGCCTGTTGTTTGCTCCAGAGTCCCGAGCGCGCGCTCAGCACATGACCCCAATACTGGGTCTGACCTTCATACACCCACAAGAGGCTGTCCTGCATCGGCACGTTGTAATTGGGCGTCCATAGATCCGCCGGCCGCCGAAATTTGCCATTCCACGAGTGCGTGAATTCATGCGCGAGCAGGTCCCGGTCGGACGCGGTCTTGTCCCATTCCGTAAAGGCTTCGGGAGCGCTGCCGTCCTCGCTCGACTGATGGTGCTCGAGGCCGTTTTCCTGAACTTGATCGCTCAAAGAATACAGAAAATCATAATGCGCGTAGTGATGTGAGCCGAATACTTTGTACGCCTGCTGCACGAGATTGCGGTAGGCCGCGAGTTGCTCGGGTTTCACCGCGAGAAGCTCCGGCCGATCGGCGAACAGATCGAGATGGACCGGTGCCGCAGCGCCGCCGTCGAGGTCGAGCCGCGACGAATAGCGGCCCGCGTACAGCGGGCTGTCAATGAAGGTTTCGAGGCTGGTGCGCTTGAATCGGGTTTGCGCACCGGCCGCGGCCGCCACTTCGAGTGCCGAGCCGAATTGCCAGTCCGCCGGCAAGGTGACGCTGGCCTCGATCGGAATCTGCCGGGTGAAATAGCCGGCCGGATAGAGGAGGAGCGAGTTCCACTCGAGCAACAAGATGTCGCGGCTGATCTCCATGGCGCCGACTTTGGGACTGGTGGGCGACAGGTAGTCAAAGTCGATGTCGATCGACTTGACTCCCGCGGGGGGGTGCAGCCGCAGGGCAAAGACCTCGACCGGATCGCGAGTCCAGGACAGCTTGGTGCCTTGGGCAGTGATCCTCAAGCCGGCGAACCGATCCAGGGGACCCTCCGGCGCATGGGTTCCCGGCAGCCATTGTGGATAGAGGAGTACGGTGCCGGGACCGATACCGCTCAGGGTTTCGTGGACGCGCACGATGCGCCGTTCGATGTCCGAGGCATCGACGCTGAGAGTGATCTCACCGGGATAGGCCCGATCCTTAGGCGGTGCGATCGCCACGACCGGTGCGATCGAATTGGGTCCCGCACTCGTGCCGGGCTGTCCGCCGCCGGCGTGGGCAACGAGGGGAACAGCCGCACAACAGATGGCCACCGACCGAACTAGTCTCTGCATCGAATCTCCCTTTGTTCTCGAAACGTTGGAGCGAGCTTTCCCTGGCTACTTTTGTTCGGCGTAGATCTTGACCAGGCGATACAGAAACTCGCGGCCTTCGAGCAATGACGCCACACCGACGTACTCGTTGAGGCCGTGGATGTGACCAAGGTCGGGCCCGATGAATACCGGCTCCACGCCGTAGGTCGGAATTCCGACTGCGTTGGTGAACTCGCCATCGGTTGCACCCGCCTGCAAGATCGGCAGCACCGGCACGCCCGGCCAGAACTGAGCCGTCAATTTTTGTATCGGCCCCAACACCGCCGGGGTCAGCGGCGGCGCCGGCGAGGCCGGACCCCGCGTCTCGAGCGTCGTCACCTTGACCTCCGGGTCAGCCACCAGATCCTCGAGCTTGGCGCGCACCGTCTCCGCGGAAACGCCGGGGAAGATGCGGCAGTTGATGATCGCCCGCGCACGCTGTGGCAGCGCGTTGGTGGCGTGGCCGGCGTCCAGCATGGTCGCGACGCAGGTGGTGCGAAGCGTGGCGTTCCAGCTGGGATCCTTGCCCGCCACCAGTGCAATCGAGCGTGCATCCTCGGGGTCACGCAGGAATGCATTCATGGCATCCGCGACGGCGGTCTCGCCCTTGGCTGCCTGCAGCTTCGCCATGCCGGCAAAGTAGGCGCGATTCGCCTCATTGAACTCTGTTGGGAAGTCGTAGGCAGAGATCCGGGTCAGTGCAGCAGCAAGATGATAAATCGCATTGTTCTTCACCGGCCGCGAGCTGTGTCCTCCCGGATTCGTCACCTCCAGCCGGTAGTTCTGCGGAAACTTCTCTCCTGCCTCGACGTCGAGGGACACACGGTGCCCGCTGGTGTCGAGTTCTCCCCAGCCACCCTCGTTGAGGGCGAAGGCCGCGTCGATGAGTTCGCGGTTATTCTGGGCAAGCCATTGCGCGCCGTTGAACGCGCCGGCCGTCTCCTCGCCGCAAGTCAGGGCCACCTTGAGGGTACGCCTCGGCCGGTAGTTCTCGGTCTTGTAGCGGATCAACAGGTCCACCCAGATCGATGCCTCGGCCTTGTCGTCCATCGCCCCGCGGGCGTAGAACGAACCGTTTTCCTCCACCAGCGTGAATGGATCCCGTGTCCAGTCCTCGCGTTTGGCCTCCACGACGTCGAGGTGCGCGAGCAGGAGAATCGCCTTCAGCTTCGGATCCCGCCCGGGGTACACCGCGACCAGGCCGCCTTCCTTTGGGTGGTCGGGCGCGGCAAACGGGTGCAGGTCGCTGTCCGGGAAACCCGCCGCCTTCAAGCGCGCGGCCATGCGCTCCGCGGCCAAAGTACAGCTGCCGACCGACAGACTGGTGTTGGTCTCGACCAGCTCTTTGTACAGCTCGCGGTAGCGCTGTTCGCCGGCCGCGGTGTCCTGGGGGGAGGCAACGGCAGAGCACAGCAACAAGATAACGGCCGCGGCGGCCTGGTAATACTTCAACGCGACTCCAATAAAAGCGCCCGATTAAACGATAAGCGGAGGCGGCATGCAAGGCGGGAGGGCAGGGACGGGGCCGCGCCGATCGCTGCGCGCCACCGGTTTCCTACAGGGCGCGAAGGCGGCCGCTGACAGATCAATCGGAGCTTCCCCGTACCATACACCCACCGAATTACTTCAATCGTGGGGATCGCATGTCAATACTTGCCTGGATCATCTTGGGGCTCATATCGGGTTTTATCGCGAGCAAATTAATCAACAAGCAAGGCGAAGGTCTGATCGTGGATATTCTCCTCGGGATCGTCGGCGCATTCCTCGGCGGGTGGCTGTTCAACCGCTTCGGCATGGCGGGCGTCACAGGACTCAATCTGTACAGCATGCTGGTTGCGGTGGTTGGGGCGGTGATATTTCTCGTGATCTATCACGCCCTTTTCCGGCGCGGCGCCTGACGTTCGGCGTAAGTTCGGCGGGGGATGAGCGGGCGACCGGCTCCGGCGGATTCCGTTCGAGGATGGAACGGAAGATAGGCGTCGGAAGGTGCGTTAGACTGCGCGCCTTTCTCGAACGCGCAGAATTCGCCCATCGCCCATGCCAGAGCCGCCTGTCGTCGCCGAATTGCCCGCTCTGCGCCTCAAGCGCAACGAAGATCGCCGCCTGCAGGCGGGGCATCTGTGGATCTTCAGCAATGAGGTGGACACGCAGCAAACACCTCTGACGAGGTTCAAGGCGGGAGAGCTGGTGCGCGTCGTCTCGCACCACGACCGGGCGCTCGGACTCGCCTACGTGAACCCGAAGTCGCTGATCAGCGCGCGCATGCTGGAAACCTGGCAGCTTCCCGACGTGGCGTGGCTGTCGACGCGCATCCGGGCGGCGCTCTCCCTGCGCGAGCGGCTGTATGCGAAGCCCTATTATCGTCTGGTGTATGGCGAGTCCGATGGGTTGCCGGGCTTGGTGATCGACCGCTTCGGTTCCGCCTGCGTGGTGCAGATCGGTACCGCGGGGATGGAACGACTCAAGGCGGAAATCGAGCAGGCGTTGCGCCAGGTGGTGGGCTGCGAATCGCTGCTCTTCAAGAACGACGGCGGCATGCGCGAGATGGAGGGATTGCCCAGCTATGTACAGGCCGCGCTCGGTTCGTTCGAGGAGTCGACCCTCGTCATCGAAGACGAGCTGTCATTTCGCGTGCCGCTGGCGGAAGGGCAGAAAACCGGTTGGTTCTTCGATCAGGCGGCGAATCGCCGCGCCTTGACGAAGTACGTGCGGCCGGGCGCGCGCGTGCTCGATGTGTTCGCCTATGCCGGAGCCTGGGGCGTGCGCGCCGCGCGTTGCGGTGCACGCGAGGTGCTGTGCGTCGACAGTTCCGCGGCGGCGCTCGAATCGGCCGCCGCCAATGCCGCGTTGAACGGCCTCACCGTGCGGACCGCCAAGGGCGACGCCTTCGACGTGCTGCAGAACCTCGCCGATGAGCACGCCCGCTTCGATGTCGTCATCATCGATCCGCCGGCGTTCGCCAAGCGCAAGAAAGACCTGCCGAAGGCGCTCTCGGCCTACAAGCGCTTGAACCATCTCGCGATGCGGCTGATCGAGGACGACGGCATCCTGGTCTCGTGTTCCTGTTCCTACCACGTGACCGCGGAGGAACTGCAGGACGCCATCGGCAAGGCGGGCAGGGCCGCCGACAAGCGGCTGCAAATCCTGGAAGTGGGCGGTCAGGCGCCGGATCACCCGGTGCATCCGGCGATTCCGGAGACCCGATATCTGAAAGCCTATTTCTGTCATGTGAACGACGGTTTAAAGTAGCCGCATGCTGACCTACCCCCACATCAACCCCATCGCCATCTCGGTCGGACCGATCTTCGGCCTGGGGCCGTTGCAGGTGCACTGGTACGGGATCATGTACCTCATCGGGTTCATCGCCGCGTGGTGGCTTGCGCGCTACCGCGCACGGCAGCCCGGATCGACCTGGACCGGGCTCGATATCGACGACCTCATTTTCTATTGCGCCATCGGCGTCATTGCCGGCGGCCGGCTCGGTTGGTGCCTCTTTTACGGCCGTGACGTGATCGCCGACAACTGGCTGAACGTGTTTCACGTCTGGGATGGCGGGATGTCGTTTCACGGCGGAATGACCGGCGTGCTCGCCGCCGTCTGTGTGTTTGCCCGGGTCAAGCGCAAACGAATCGCCGACGTGCTCGATTTCGTCGCGCCGCTGCCGGAGATCGGTCTGCTCGCGGGCCGGCTGGGCAATTTCATCAACGGCGAACTGTGGGGCAAACCCACGGATCTGCCCTGGGGATTCGGTGTCGTGGATGCCAACGGAGCGCTGGTTGCCCGGCATCCTTCGCAGCTCTATGAAGCCACCCTCGAGGGATTGGTGTTGTTCATCGTCATGTGGTTGTTCACCGCCAAACGGAGGCCGCGCTTGGCGCCCACGGGTCTCTTCCTGCTGATGTACGGATGCGCGCGATTCACCGTCGAGTGGGTGCGCCTGCCGGATGCGAATATCGGCTACCTGTCGGGCCAATGGCTGACCATGGGCATGGTGTTGACCACGCCGATGATCGTCGTCGGCGCCGCCATGTTGATTTACGCCTACCGGCGCAATGCGGCGACCGGTAACCTCGGCGCAGTGACAGCCTGATGCGCCAGTACCTGGATTTTCTGGGCCATATCAGACGGCACGGCGCGCGCAAGGAAGATCGTACCGGTACCGGCACGCTCAGCGTATTCGGCTATCAGATGCGCTTCGACCTCGCGCAGGGGTTCCCGCTGGTGACGACCAAGAAGCTTCACGTGCGCTCCATCGTGCATGAACTGCTGTGGTTTCTCTCCGGCGACACCAATGTGCGCTACCTGCGCGATCACGGAGTCAGCATCTGGGACGAATGGGCGGACGACAACGGAGAACTGGGACCGGTGTACGGCAGGCAGTGGCGCAGCTGGCCCACCGCGGATGGCCGCCACATCGATCAGCTGTCGAATGTCGTGCACCAGCTCAAGAGCGATCCGAACTCGCGGCGCATCGTCGTCAGCGCGTGGAATGTCGGCGAACTCGACCGGATGGCCCTGCTGCCCTGTCATGCGCTGTTTCAGTTCTACGTCGCCGGGCGGCGATTGTCCTGCCAGCTCTACCAGCGCAGCGCCGATGCCCTGCTCGGAGTGCCGTTCAACATCGCCTCATACGCATTGCTCACCCACATGCTGGCGCAGCAATGCGAGCTCGAGGCCGGCGACTTCATATGGACGGGCGGCGACTGCCATCTGTACCTGAATCATCTGGAGCAGGCGGACTTGCAGCTCTCGCGAACGCCGTACCCGTTGCCGCGGCTCGTGATCCGGCGCAAACCGCCCAGCCTGTTCGACTACTCTTTCGAGGATTTCGAGATTCTCGATTACCGCTCCCACCCGTCCATTCAGGCTCCCATCGCAGTATGAAGAACGTTCCGCGGCGCCTTGCGCCGCTGGTCGAAGTGCGCCATTCGCCGATTCATGGATACGGCGTTTTTGCGGCGCGCCGTATCGCAAAGGGTACGACGGTGATCGAGTACCTCGGCGACCGGGTGAGCCATGCGACGGCGGATGCGCGCTACGAGGACAAGGATCCGAACGACAATCACACCTTTCTGTTCACCGTCGACGCGAAGACGGTGATCGATGCCGGCGTGAACGGCAATGAGGCGCGCTACATCAACCACGGCTGCGATCCGAATTGCGAAAGCACCACCGTCAACAAGCGCATCTTCATCGAGGCGATTCGCACCATTCAGCCCGGCGAAGAACTGGCGTACGACTATCAGATCCAACGCGACGCGGATGATGCGCCCAACGTCGACGAAATCTATGCGTGCCGCTGCGGGGCGAAGGCCTGCCGCGGTACCATGCTGGAACCTGCCAAGAAGCCACGCCGATCCAGGCAGAGTGCGGCCAAGGGCAAGAGTGCGGCCAAGGGCAGGAGGTCCGACAAGCGCAGCAGTGCGGGGAAGCGCAAGGCCGCGGAGAAGCGCGAGAGTGCTGGCAAGCGCAAGGCCGCCGGTAAGCGCAAGGCCGCGGAGAAGCGCGAGAGTGCCGCCAAGCGCAAGGGTGCGGGCAAGCGAAAAAGCGCAGATAGCCGCGAGAGCGCCGCGCAGCGCATGAGGGCGGCGACCGGCACGAGGGCGGACAATCGCAAGCCGCCGCCACGAGGTACGGCGGGCAAACGTTCGCAGCGGCGTGGACGCTGATGTCGACACCGAGCTGCTTCTAAAGGCCGGCGTCGCGGTCCAGGATCGATTCCTGTCTGCATCCGCGTGCCGGGCTCTGATCGACTGCGCGCAGGTGCGCCGCGATCGGGGTGAATTCGCCGCCGCGCGCATCGGCACGGGCGGCAGGCTGCAGCATCGGCCCGAGATCCGCGGCGACTCGATCTGCTGGATCACCGAGCCGCCGCAGCCTGCCGAACAGGCGCTGCTCGCCCGACTTGAAAACCTGCGTCTGGCGTTGAACCGCACGTTGCTGCTCGGGCTGTTCGATATCGAACTACACTATGCGTGGTATTCGCCCGGCACCGGGTACGCGCGCCATGTGGACCAGCCGCTGGGAGCTTTGCAACGGCAGGTCTCGCTGGTGCTGTATTTGAAGGACTGGACGCCGGCGGCGGGCGGAGAGCTGCGGATCTTCGATGACGGCGGCGGTTATCGCGATATCGCGCCGATCGGCGGGCGATTGGTGAGTTTTCTGAGTTCGGGCCGCGAACACGCGGTGCTCGCGACGCACCGCGAGCGGCTCAGCATCAGCGGCTGGTTTCGCACGCGCTCTAATTAGCGCGCTAATCTTGCGTGCACGTCCGGCGGGTTCGCTCGGCGCCGCAGCCGGCATGCTCGGCGTTAAACGGATCCCCGTGCAGACGTATCCTCCAGGCACAAGGTGTTCTGTGGTTCCACTGGGGTGCTCGGCTGACTCTCCACGACCCCGCCGGTAAGCCCGCGTTATGTCTAAAACCGCGTGCGAATCGTATTTGCGTGACGTGGTTAACGACGCGCCGGCGGCCCGCAGCTTAACTTATAGTCCCTTCTATCTGCGCGAAAAAAATGCTGCGAAGCGGTCATCTACTCCTGCTCGGCGTATGCTCACTATTGCTGTTGGCCGGCTGTGGTACCAGTTCCTATAGCAGCAGCAGCGGAATCGGCACGAGCGGCGGGTCCGGAACCGGCGGCGGCATTACCGGACCCGGCGCTCCCTACGGTGGTGGCGGCGGCGTTTCGGGCAGCAATGACTTGATAGTGGCGACGCCGTCTGTCTCGAGCGTGTCGGATGTGGTCGGCACCCATCAAACGGTCAGCATCACCTTCACCTCGAGCGACGGGCAGCCGATCACGGGATTCGGCATATCCGGAAACATGAGCGGGCTGCCGGCGGGATGGACCGGTCCCGACAGCTTCGGGTGCGCAACGGTCAGCACCGGCAGCGGATGCGTGCTGAATCTGACCTACACACCGACGGCGGCGGCCAACGGCACACTCACCTTGGGCTATGTGTTCGTCGCCAATAACGGAGTCCCGAATACCAACGGCTCATTCTCGCTGAGCTATGTCGCGACGCCGGCCGACAACGTGGTGGCCACCCCGACTCCCACCGGTCAGATCACCGCCCTCAAGGGCACCGGCACCCAGTCCGTGGCCGTGACCTTCACCACCGACGACGGTACGGTGGCGACCAAATTCATGCTCACCACGGATCTGACCGCACTGCCGGCCGGCTGGAGCGCCGCCTTACCGACGTTTTCGTGCGCCACCGTCAGCACCGGTAACGGTTGTCAGTTGCAGCTGAACTTTGCGCCGCAGACCCTCGTCAGCGGCACGCTGGTGTTGAACTATGCCTATACCAACAACGCCGGGATCGCCAAGACCGGATCGCTCAACGTGGCCTACGCGGCCACCGAGAATGACACCGTGGTCGCGACTCCGTCCCCGATGGGCCAGATCAATGCGCTCGTGAATTCCGCCGGACAGGCCGTGACGGTGACCTTCACGACAAACGATGGCCGGCCCGCGAGTGCATTGCAGTTGACGGGCGGTCTTGCCCCTCTGCCGGCAGGCTGGCGCGGTCCCGCGACGTTCACGTGCGCCGGTGTCAGCACGGGTACAGGCTGCCGGCTGGCGCTGGTGTATGCTCCCACCCCCTCCACCGCGGGCAATGGCACGCTGACGCTCAATTTCTCATACGTCAACGATGCCGGTGTTCCCGGGAACGGTTCGCTCAACATCGACTATCGAACGACGACCACCCAAAGCGTCATCGGAACCCCCAATCCGAACCCCGTGTCCGTTGCCGGGCCCGGCAGCGAGAGCGTCAGCATCACATTCAACACCAATGACGGCAACCCGGCGAGCGATCTGCAGGTCACCACCGATCTCGGCACCCTGCCCACCGGCTGGACCAGTTCATCCGGCACCTTCGCGTGCGTCGCGGTGGCCGCCACCGGAAACGCGTGCCGGCTCAGCCTGACGTACACGCCGACCACCGTGGCTTCCGGCACCTTGCTGCTGAACTACAGTTACACCGACGATTCGGGTACGGCCAGAACCGGGTCCGTCAGCGTTCCCTACACGGCGACCCCGGTGCCGCATTTGTATGTCGCGGAGCTCGCAGGCTCGCTGCTCTACTGCGCGCTCAACGGCGATGGGACGCTGGCGGGTTGCACGGCGACCGGTAGCGGGTTTCTCAGCCCCTCGGGTATTGCGTTTTACGGCGCGAACTTCGCCTATGTCGCCGATTACGGATCCAACGCGGTGTTCCTCTGCAGTGTCGATCTCGACGGCAGTCTTTCCGCCTGCGCCGCCACGGGCAGCAATTTCACGCAACCATTTGGGCTCGCGGTCGAAGGCACGACGCTGTACTCGACCAATGCGATCGCGGGCGGTGGCATCACCACGTGTAGCATCTCCGTGGTCGATGGCACCTTGTCCGGCTGTTCGCAGACTACCGGAGGCAGCGGAACCACCGGAATCGCGGTGGGCGCGAGTTCGGCTTATGTCGGCGTCGGAGCCGCCGCGGTCGACGTATGCGCGGTGAGCGCCTTGGGCGCCCTGTCCGGCTGCGCCGCGACCGGCAGCGGATTCGACAACCCCAATGGCATTTCGCTGTCGAACGGCTATGCGTACATCGCCGATGAAGGCGGCTCGGAAGTCAGCGTGTGCACCGTCAGCCAGGTCGATGGAACGCTCACCGCCTGTACACTCACGGCCATCGGTGTCACGACCGAGCCTGCTGACATCATCGTGAACGGGAACGGTACCCTCGCCTATATCGACGATGCCAGCACCGGCGACGTGTACATTTGCCCCTTGGTCGCCGACGGCGCTCTTGGCGCATGCACGATCTCGAACGTCGGCACCGCATTCTCCACCAATCAAATGGCCATTCATTAGCGGTACACCGACCGTTCGCCGAACCGGCAGTGTTGCGGCGTACATCGCCGCGGGTTCGAGCGATTGCGCCGCGCCCGGCGCTTCAGCCGAACCGCACGCCGCAGAGTAGCATCGCCGCGCGCGTGTGCTATATTCGCGATTACTTGACGTGTCAACTGTCGGGCGGCCCATGAACCATTCCCACACCTTGTCGCAGTTGATCGGCGGCATCCTGACCGGCGGCATTCGCGTGATCGATCTGACCGTGCCGCTCGCGCCGCAAACGCCCGTGATCAACCTGCCCCCGCAATTCGCGCCCTCCAAGCCGTTCTCGCTGGAGGAGATTTCGCGCTACGATTCGCGCGGGCCCGCCTGGTATTGGAACAATATTTCGTGCGGCGAGCACACCGGCACGCATTTCGACGCACCGATCCACTGGGTGACCGGCAAGGATTATCCCGAGAATGCCACGCACAACATTCCCGTGGACCGGTTCATCGGCCCGGCGTGCGTCATCGATGTGGCGCAGCAGGCGCGCGACAACGCCGACTTTCTGCTGACGACCGAGGTGGTGCAGGCCTGGGAAGCCAGGCATGGCAAGATCCCGCAGCACGCCTGGGTATTGATCCGGACCGACTGGTCGAAGCGCGGCAGTGCCGAGGCGTATCTGAATATCGGGGCCGATGGGCCGCATACGCCCGGGTTTCATCCGGACTGCGTGCCTTTTCTGGCCCGTGAACGCGACATTCTCGGCGTCGGCGTGGAAACGGTGGGCACCGATGCGGGTCAGGCGGCCACCTTCAATCCCATGTTTCCGTGCCACACCATCATGCATGGATCGAATCGATTCGGCCTCGCGAGCCTCACCAATCTCGAGCATCTGCCGCCCACCGGCGCCGTGGTCATCGCGCCGCCGCTCAAAATCGTCAACGGTTCGGGAAGCCCGCTGCGCGTACTGGCGCTCGCGCCGGCTTGAAACCCGCCGGGCGCGGAAGGTTGCTTCCGGGGCAGTCACGCGTCACCGCCAGATCACAGAGATCACGGCCGCAGGGATCAAATCCCGAGAGATATACGGCCCAGAGAGCAAAACCCAGGAGTGAAAGGTGGAAGCAGGCGCGATTGCCGGGCGCGAGGCCGGCCTGCACAAGGCTCTGAGCGGCCCGCAGCTGATCATGATCGGATTGGGGGGAGCGATCGGCACCGGCCTGTTCATGGGCAGCGGAGTCGCAATCGGCTATGCCGGTCCCGCGGTCATCGTGAGCTACGCCATTGCCGCGATCGCGGCGGTGGCGATGGTGTTCAGCCTGTCGGAAATGGCGGTCATGCATCCGACCGCCGGCTCCTTCGGTACCTACGCTGAAATCTACTTGAATCCGTGGGCCGGCATGGTCGCGCGGTACTCGTACTGGCTGGCGCAGGTCATCGCCGTCGGCGGAGAGGCGGTGGCCGCCGGCGTGTACATGACGTTCTGGTTTCCCGGCACGCCGGTGTGGCTCTGGTCGGTCGGATTCGCGCTGCTGCTGCTGTATTTCAATTCCCGCTCCGTCAACCACTTCGGTTCGATCGAGTATTGGTTCGCGCTCATCAAGGTGGTCGCGATCGTGTTCTTCATCATCGTCGGGTTGGCGACGATATTCGGCCTGTGGGGCAAACCCGTGGGCACCCACAACCTCACCGGACTTCCCGGCGGATTCATGCCGCGCGGCTTCGGCGGGGTCTGGATGGCGGTGATCATCGGGATTCTGTCGTTCAACGGGATCGAAGTGATCGCCGTCACCTCGGGCGAAGCCAAGGATCCGGTGCGCGCGATTCCGGCAGCGCTGCGCACCATGGGGCTGCGGCTGTTTCTTTTTTACATTCTGGCGCTCACCATCGTCGTGACCTTCGTGCCGTGGACCGAGACGGGGGCCACCGTGGTCACGCAAAGTCCCTTCGTGCGGGTGTTCGCGCATTCCGGCATCCGCCATGCGGCCGGCCTCATGAACTTCGTGGTGCTGAGCGCCGCGCTGTCGAGCATGAACACCAATGTTTATTTGTGCTCGAGGATGTTGTTCTCGCTGTCGCGCGGCGGCTACGCGCCGCGCCTGCTGGGCCGCCTCAGCAAGAACGGCACGCCGATCACGGCCATCCTGCTTTCGGGGGGCTGCATTCTGACGGCGGCCGGTTTGTCGAAACTGACGCCGAATGCCTACAACTATCTGTTCGGCGTCGCGTTGTTCGATGCCATGATCGTGTGGATCATCATCCTGCTCAGCCATTTGAGTTTCAGGCGCCGGCACCGGGCGTCGGAGCTGCCGGTGCGCATGCCGCTGTTCCCGTACATTCAACTGGCGGGACTGATCCTGCTGTGCGCGGTTCTCATCACCATGGGGCTCGACAAGGATACGTGGCGCATCTCCTGGATCGTCGGCGTGCCGTGGCTGGCGTTGATCTCGCTGGTCTATTTCGGCTTGAAGTTCCGCAAGCGCGCAGCAATCCCGGCAGCGGCAACAACCGGTTAGCCGAAAAGCAGGCACATCGTGCGATTCACTGATCGGGCGGTGAGGCCCGCCAAATCGAGGGTATTCAAGTCCGTGCGCAGGCGACGTGCGCGAGGTCTGCGCGCCAGTCTGACGGCGGCCGCTATCGACCGGGACTGAAGACGGATGGCGGCAACCTTCGGGAGCGCGACGCGTTACGGTGCGGCAGCGCACCGACGCGCGATCGATTGTTGCGTAGCGTAACGACGGATCACCTTGAGGTGAGTTTGATGTTCGATGCCTTCCGCAATCCAAGAAAAAACCATCTTCTGCGTGAGCTTCCTCAGGAGCAGTGGGAGCGATGGCAATCTCAGCTCGGGTATGTCGACATGCGCCTCGGGCAAGTGCTGTACGAGCCTGGCAGCACGCTGACACACGTTTATTTTCCCACGACCTCCATCGTGTCGCTTCTGTACGTCATGAGGAATGGCGAATCTGCCGAAATCGCAGTGGTCGGCAACGAAGGGGTGGTGGGCGTCCCGCTCTTCATGGGCGGTGGGTCGACTTCCAGCCGTGCTTTGGTGCAGAGTGCAGGCGGCGCCTATCGGCTGAGCGCGGAAGTGATGAAGCAGGAGTTCGATCGAGCGGGGCCGGTGCTGCACCTGCTCCTTCGCTATACCCAGGCCCTGATGACACAGATGGTTCAGACCGCCGCGTGCAACAAGCATCATTCTCTCGATCAGCAGCTTTGCCGCTGGCTATTGCTGAGTTTGGACCGCCTTCAAGGTACGGAGATGCTGATGACGCAGAAGCTCATAGCCCATATGCTGGGTGTGAGCGAGGACGTTGCCACCGCCGGCGCACTCCAATTGCAGGATGCCGGCTTGATCGACTACGAAGACGGCCGCATTCGGGTGCGGGACCGCATCGCGCTGGAGAAACGCTCATGCGAGTGTTACGCGGTCGTCAAAGAAGAATATGACCGGCTGCTGCCGCAGCGGCTGGCCGCCTAGCGCGGCTGACTGGAATCGGTGGGGTGGCTGCCGGCGGACTACCGTCAGCCGGGAACCTGCCCCTCGAGAATCTTCGCCAGCATGGGGCTGTCGAGGTTGCCGCCCGACACCACCGCGCACACCCGGGTTTCGGCATACCGGCCGGACAGGGCCGCCGCGACCGACACGGCGCCGGCGCCTTCGGCTACCACCCGGTTGTGTTCGACCATGACTTTGATCGCGGCGGCCACTTCGGCCAGCGAGACGGTGATGACTTCGTCGATCAGGGATCTCGCGAGCGGCCACATCTCCGGCAACACCGTACCAAAGCCCACTCCGCTGACGAAACCCGGCGCATGCGGCGTGTCGACCGGCGCATCGGCCGCGAATGCCGCCGAGAGCGGCTGTGCGCTGGTCAGTTCGCAGGCGATGATCTTGACGCGCGGCTGCAGCGCGCGAATCGCGCAGGCGATGCCGCACGCCAGGCCGCCGCCGCCGAATGGAACGAGAATGGCCTCGATGTCGGGCGCTTGCGCCAGGATCTCGAGGCCGATGGTCGCATCGCCGGCGAGCGAGGCGGGGTCCCGAACGGCATCGATGTACAAGCCCTCCTGCCCCGGCAGTTCGCCCGTTCTGATGGCCTTCCACCATGCGTCGGGCGGATGCATCTGGATGCGCGTATCGAGACGCCGCAGCTTGTCGAGTTTCGCTTCCGGCGCATTGTCCGGTACCACCGCGGTCGCCCGGATGCCGAGGCGGCGCGCCATCCACGCCACCCCGAGCGCGCTGTTGCCGGTGCTGGTGGTGTAGATTCCCGCGCGCAGATCGGCGGGCGGGCGCGACAGGACCGCGTTGCCGATGGGGCGGATCTTGAAGGAGCCGATCGGCTGCAGATTCTCGAGTTTCAATTGGACCGACTTGCCGATGGGCGCCGCCGTGCATGCGAGCAGCGGCGTGACGATGCTCAAGTCCTCGAGACGCGCCCGGGCCGCGTCGATCTCCGGTAGCGCAACCGGTTTCACTTCATCGAACATGCACGATTTCCCGCGATTGCACAATCATATGATATTGCATATAATAGCCTGATTCACGCGACGATCGGAACCTCAACGACATGGAACCGGACTTTCAGGCTTTGCGCAAGGAGTTCCCGGTTCTCGGGCGCAAGACCTACTTGAACAGCGGCTCGTATTGCGCCCTGGCGAACGACGTCAAGGCGGCGTTCGAAGCTTACATGGACGACCGTCTGCTGGTCGGCGCGAATTGGGACGTGTGGATCGGCAAGAACGAGTCCGTGCGCTCGCTGACGGCAACTCTGCTGAATGCATCCCCGGATGAAATCGCCGTCACCGCCTCGGTGTCGGCCGGCATCAACTCGCTGGCGAGCGCGCTCGATTTCGCCGGACCGCGCAACAAGGTCGTGGTCAGCGATTTCGAATTTCCCACCAACGCCCAGATCTGGCACGCCCAGGAGCCGCGCGGCGCGCGCGTGGTGCACGTGCCGCGCGCGGGGGATGGCTACATCCCGCTGGAACACTTCGCCGAGGCGATCGACGAGCGGACGCAGCTGGTCGCGATCACCCATGTGTGTTTCAGGAACGGCGCCAAGCTCGACATCCCCGGCATCGTCCGGCTGGCCCGCGCCAAGGGAGCGCGTGTGCTGCTCGACTGCTACCAATCGGTCGGGTCGCTGCACATCGACGTCAGGGCGCTCGACGTGGACTTCGCGGCCGGCGGCATGCTCAAGTATCTGCTCGGCACGGCCGGCATCGGTTTTCTGTACGTGCGCGATTCCCTGGCGCGGTCGCTGGTGCCGACGAACAGCGGTTGGTTCGCGCAGGCGGACATCGGCGCCATGGACATCACCGCCAACCGGCCGGCGCCGAGCGCACGGCGATTCGAAGCCGGCACGCCCGCCGTGGTCAATGCCTACGCCGCCGAGGCCGGCCTCAAGTTGCTGCTGTCGGTCGGCACGCCGGCGATCGAAAGGCGGAATTTGGCTCTGACCCAGCATTGCATGCAGAGCCTGGAAGAGATCGGCTGGCGCAGCGTCACGCCGCCGCAGGACGAGCGCCGCGGCGCCACCGTTGCCGTGCCGTCGCGCGACAGCGGCGGCTTGTCGAAGGAACTCATGAAGCGCGGCATCGTCACCTCGCACCGTGACGACAACCTGCGCGCGAGCTTTCATTTCTACAACAACGAGGACGACGTCGGGTCCTTCCTCGCGGCGATGAAGCAACTGCGCGGATCGTTCAGCCCGGGCTGATGGGTTTCGCCGGGCAAAACGCGGCACGCTTTCATCGAGCCGAAGCGATGATCGTGGACGCCAAAGGCGCATCGTCCCGATGCGCACTCTAGGAGCCAACATGGAAATTCGCGTGTTGCGGGCGGCCGAGGTGCGCCGCCTGCTGCCGATGGCCGAATGCATCGGGTTGATGCGGCGGACCATGATTGCGGTCGCCGAGCGGCGCGTCGTTCTGCCGCTGCGCTCCGTCATGGTGATGCCGGGCGGCTTGGGGATGCTCGGCAACATGCCGGGGTACCTCGCGGATCCGCCGTGTTTCGGAGTCAAGCTGGTGAGCCTGATGCCGCGCAATCAGCCGCCGCAATACTCCTCGCACCTCGGGCTGGTGCTGCTGTTCGAGGCGGAGCACGGCTGCCCCGTGGCGCTGCTCGATGCCGCCGAGATCACCGCGATTCGTACCGCGGCCGCGAGCGGCCTCGCGACACAATTGCTGGCGCGGCCGGAGGCCGGAGATCTCGCGCTGCTCGGCGCGGGCGAGCAGGCCCGCAGCCACCTCGAGGCGATGCTGGCCGTGCGCAAGCTGACGAGAATCCGCATCTGGGCCCGGGATGCGGGCAAGGCCGCAGAGTTCGCCCGCGTCGAGGGCGCCCGGCATGGGGTCCGCATCGAGACTTCCGCCAGCGTACCCGAGGCCGTGGCGGGTGCCGACATCATCTGCACCCTCACGAAGGCGCGTGAGCCCATCCTGTTGGGCGAGCACGTGGCGCCGGGTGCGCACCTGAACGTGGTGGGATCGAGCATCGCGGCGACCGCCGAAGTCGACACGCCCACGGTGGTGAAATCGCGGTTCCTGGTCGACTACCGAGAATCCACGGTGAACGAGGGCGGGGAATATCTGCGCGCGCTCGCGGCGGGCGCCATCACGCCGCAGCACATTGTGGGAGAAATCGGCGAAGTGGCGAACGGTTCGGTCGTCGGCCGGCGCTCGGCGTCGGACGTAACACTGTACAAGTCGCTCGGCATCGCACCGCAGGACCTGGCATCCGCCCACTACGTGCTCGACAAGGCGCGCGCCGGCGGCGTGGGACAGGTCATCGAGTTCTAGCGATGCCGGCAGCGCCCCTGAAATTACCCTCGGGCGCGGATGTGGCGGCGGCGGCCGGCCGCATTCGCGGCGTTGCGCTGCGCACGCCGCTGATCGAGCTCGCGGCCGGGCTGGCCCACACCCGCATTTTCCTCAAGCTGGAGAACCTGCAGCCCTGGGGTTCGTTCAAGATTCGTCCGGCGCTCAATGTGCTCAACACCCTGGAACCCGAGCGGTTGCGGCATGGGGTGCTCTGCGCCAGCGCCGGCAATTTTGGCCAGGGGCTCGCGTTCGCGGCACGGCAGCTGGGCGTCGCGGCCACGGTGGTCGTGCCGGAGGGTTCGGCGCTCACCAAGGCGAGGGCCCTCGCAGACCTCGGGGCGACAGTGCTGCGTGTGCCGTTCGCGGAGTGGTGGACCGTGCTCACCACCCGGCACCTCGAGGGACAACACGGGCTGTTCGTGCATCCGGTGGCCGAATCCGCCGTGATCTCCGGCAACGCCACCATCGGCCGGGAGATCCTCGAGGATCTCGCCGAGGTCGACACCGTGGTTGCGCCGTTCGGCGGCGGCGGCCTCGCCTGCGGCATCGGCTCGGTCATGCGGCGTCTCAAGCCCGGCGTGCGGATCGTCGTCGCCGAGTCCGAGGCCGCGCAGCCGGCGGCGGCGGCGCTCGCCAACGGCCACCCGGTGACCGTTCCCCACCGACAGAGCTTCGTCGACGGCATGGGCAGCAGCACCGTGCTCGCGGAGATGTGGCCGCTCATCGCCGAGACCGTGGACCGTGCGGCATGCGCCTCCTTTGCGCAAATCACCGATGCCATCCGCCTGCTCGCGGCGCGCCATCACGTCATCGCCGAGGCGGCCGGCGCGGCTGCGGTGGCCGTCGCCCTCTCGGGGCAGGCTGGACAGGGCAAGATTGTCTGTATAGTTTCGGGCGGGAATATCGACGCCTCCCAGCTGGGCGCCATCCTCAACGGCCAGAGCCCTTTTTGAGCATGCCACGGACGACACGCGCCAAAGCCGCCTTGCGACGGTCCGCCAAACCCGCGAATCCTCAACTGTTCGACGATTTCCTGCCGCACCTCATCACGCGCCTGGCTCATCAGTTGAACCTCGACCTGATCGAAAAATTGCGGCGCGAGGGTATCAACGTGTCGCGCTGGCGGATCCTGGCCGTGCTCGCCATGGGCGACGGCATCACCATCAACGAGATCGTCGATCGCGCGATGATGCAGCAATCGGCGCTGAGCCGGGTGCTGATGAACATGGAGAAAGAGGACTATGTGCGGCGCGCCCTGCGCCGCGACGATGCGCGCTATGTGGAGGTGTTCCTCACCGAGCGCGGCCGCGCGCTGTTCAATTCGCTGAACGTCGTGGTGCGCCGCCGCCAGCAGCGGCTGATCAGGGGATTCTCGCCGCAGGAACTTAGGCTCGCGTTTGCCATGCTCCGCCGCATGAGCCGCAACATGACCCCATGAGTGGCGCGACCGCACCAACTTCGACCGCCTGACGCCCTGTCTGTGCACCGGTTTGCGCCAAGTTGTCTGATTCGTGCAACATCTTGATGACTTGATGTTTCATATGAAAAATCATATCGTAATCCCGCCCGTCTCAAGGTCGAGCATCGTTTCCAGGGGATCAGAGGGGATCATATGCCGCGTCGTGCAATCGGATTTTTGATCGGCCAGTGCAGGATTTCGAGCCGCACGCTCAAAGCCGTGGCCATGGCCGCCGTGCTGGGCGGCGCAGTGCTGGGCGGCGCGGTACCCGCCGGCGCCGATCAGACCAACGAGCTCACGGAGGTGGTCGTCACCGCCAACAAGCTGAACGCGCAAAAGGTTCTCGACATCCCGGAGTCGATCCAGGCGATCAGCGGCGATGCACTGCAGGGCGCCGGCGTGTCCGGAATCATGGACATCGCGGGAGACATCCCCGGCTTGTCGATTCAGGATCTGGGTCCCGGCGACAAGAAGTACGTCATCCGCGGCATCAACTCGACGGGCGATTCGACCACCGGGGTGTACTACGGCGAGGCCGTGATCAGCGGCTCGAACGCCGATGACGGCGGCGGCTTCGAGTCCGATATCCGGCTCTACGACCTGGATCGGGTCGAGGTGCTGCGCGGACCGCAGGGCACTTTGTACGGCGCGAGTTCCATGAGCGGCACGATCCGCTTCATTCCGAAGGCGCCGGATTTGAACACCCTCGGCGGCTATTTCACGCTGGAGGGGTCGGAGACCGCGCATGCGAGCGGCAATTACAACTTCAACGGCGCCGTCAATCTGCCGATCATCGATGGTGAATTGGCGGTGCGCTTGGTGGGTTGGAAAGTCTACGACAGCGGCTACATCAACCAGATCCGCGTCGGCCAAGGCGTCACGGGGCTGGCGAGCAGCACGCCGCCGGCGACCGCCACCGTGAACGCGGTCGGTCTGCTGAAGGGTGTCAACGATGACGACGTGGGCGGCGGACGGGCGACGGTTCGCTTCACCCCGACGGACAAGCTGACCATCGATGCCACGTACACCTCGCAGACCGAAACCTCGGGCGGCTCGTCGCGCTACACCCCGGCCGGGACGACCGCGTTCAACGCCGGCCCCGGCAGCAACATTCCGCCGGTGCAGGGCTGCGACCTGTGCAACACCGACGTGACGCAGAGTCCCTGGGCCGACAACCTGGTGGTATTCGGCGGCACCGTGACCTACGACACGGGCGTCGGCATCGTGACCGGCACCAGCAATCAGTACAATCGGAACACCAATTTCAGCTTCGATTCGACGCCGGTGCTGGTGTCGTTCGCCGTGCCGGTACCCGCGGAAACCTTCGAGCCGCGCCGGCGCGAGGTGAACTCGAGCGAGATCCGCTACGCGAGCGCCTTCGATTCGCCGGTCAACTTCGTCGCCGGCGTCTATCGCGAGCACGAGCATCAGTTCCTGAACGTCGACGTGATTGCGACGAACGGTTATGGCCTGCCGACCGGTCCGTTCTGCACCAACAACAGCTGCGACGCATTGACCTACCCCGGCATCGGCACGACGTTCTTCGGGCGCTCGGACGAGCGCTTCACGACCTCGTACGCCGGGTTCGGCGAGGCAACCTGGAAGATCACGGATGCGTGGACCGCGGTTGCCGGCATCCGCTACTTCACCGAGTCCCTGGAGGGCGTGCAGATACAAACCCACCCGTTCGGCGGCTTTCCGGCGACCGATAGCAATCTGGTGCCGGTCCCCGATCCCAACGAAACATTCAACAAAGTCACCTGGAAGGCGAGCCTGAGCTACAAATTCAGCGACGGCTTGCTGGGCTACGGAACGGTGTCCACCGGCTTTCGCAGCGGCGGCCTGAACGCGGTCAGCGAACCCTTCGAACCCATCCCGGCTGCGTACTCTCCCGACTCGCTGACCAATTTCGAAGTGGGCGCCAAAGGGCGTCTCTTCGACGGCCTGTTCGAGTATCAGGCCGACGTGTACTTCATCCGCTGGAGCAACATCCAGGTCCAGGAGACCACTCCGGACGGCGCATTCGTCTACCAGGGAAATGCCGGTGAGGCGAAGGTCAAGGGCGTGGAGTTCGAATTCACGGCCCGCCCGATCGATTACCTGACGGCGAGTTTCGCCGGCGCCTACACGGATGCCTATCTGTCGCAGGGCGCGAGCGCCGCCCAATACGCCTTGAATCCGACGCTGGGTCTGAGCGGCGATGCCATTCCGAATGTGCCCAAGTTTCAGTTGAACCTGGGACTCAACTATCGGCGCCCGGTTGCCAATGGCTGGGACGGCATGATCGCAACCGATGTCACGTATCGGGACGCGGAGGAGTCCTACTTCGTCTCCAATTCTTACAACATCCCGCTCGCCCCCTACACGCTGGTGGGTCTGCGGGTCGGCGCGATCCAAGGCCCGTGGAGCATCACTGCCTTCGCGCGCAATCTCACCGACAAGCGTGCACAGGTGTCTGCGATCAATTCGAGCCAGGACCCGGACGCACTCCTGACCGTGCAGCCACGGACCATCGGAGTGACGTTGACCCGGAAGTTTTGAAGGGCAGGCGGGCCGATGCGCCGGCGCGTTCTGGCACTGATCGGGCTGGTGCTCGCCGTCGGTCCTGCCGGGGCCGCGTCGGGCGCCGACCCCGGCGGCAACGATACCGCCCTCTGGGACTTTTATCGCTCGACGCTTCGGTTCGCGAAGTACATCGACCTGACGCATGCGCTGGCGCCGGGCGGCCCCTTGGGCGAGGGCTTTTCCGATTTCAAGGTGGGTCCGACCCGGGCGGGGGTGGCGATCCCGGGCGTGATTGCCAAGGACGAGCCGTTCAGCTATCAGAAGCAAGGCGTTGCGATCACGGCGTATGACCTGCCGATGGACCACATCGGCACACAGTTCGGACCCCCGGCGCACTTGAATGAGCACGGTGCGACCATCAGCGACATCCCGCCCACCGTGGCGCTGCGCCCGCTGGTGGTCGTCAACGTCGCGCCCAAGGTGGCTGCGGATCCGGGCTACCAGGCGACGGTCGCCGATATCCAGGCCTGGGAGCACCGCCACGGACCGATTCCCGAAGGATCCGTGGTCATGATCCGCTCTGACTGGTCCAAGAAGTGGAATGACCCGAAGCGGTTCACGACGCAGCCGTTCCCCGGAGTCAGCCTGGCGGCGCTAAAGTACCTATACTTGGATCGGCATGTGCTGATCCATGGACACGAACCGTTGGACACTGACAATACCGCACCCGAATTCGTCGGCGAGACCTGGCTGTTGGCGCACAACTTCGCGCAGGCCGAGGGCGTCGCGAATCTCGACCAGGTGCCCGAGAGCGGCGCGCTCGTCGCGATCGGGTTCGCCAAGTTCGAGGGCGGCACCGGCGGCTTCGCCCGGTACGTGGCGATCGCTCCGGCGAGCTGGCCGTTCGGCGTCACCATCAATCAGCAATCCGGCGCACCCCTGCCGACGCACGTCCACCCGCTGCGCCGCGGCGCCGACGGCGTGCTGCGCGAGTCGCGATGAGCGCGCCGAAGAACTCTCCCACCGTCGCGCATCGCAAGGGTTTCTACCACGAGATCAAGGCGGGGCAGCGCTATCTGTGGTGCAGTTGCGGCCGGTCGAAGACTCAGCCGTTTTGCGACGGCTCGCACGTGGGCAGCGGCTTCCTGCCGGTGGCATTCAAGGCCGGGCGCGACGAGGACGTGATCTTCTGCGGCTGCAAGCACACGGCCACGCCGCCGTTCTGCGACGGCGCCCACAGCAACCTGCCGGGCGGCTACCTCGCCGACGATCCCGACAGCCCCGAGAATCGGCGCGTCGCGGCGGTCGCCGCCGGCGAGTCGCCCGTGGTGCGGCTCGATGGGCAGTGCTACGTGTTTTCCACGGCGCGCGCGCGGCTCGACACACGCGGTGCGATGCGCTACTGCGCCGTGGTGAGCCCGGCGCTGGGGGCGCTGTTTCAATCGCAGTTCTACGCGGAAATCGGCCCCGGCAGCTCGCCGGTGATTTCCGCGGACGGTCGGCACACCGTGCTGTTCGTGACCGAGGGCAGCGGTGAGATCGAGATCAGCGGTCGACGTTTCGAGGTCGGCGCGCTCAGCGGTATCTATGTGCGGCCGGAGGAAGCCTATCGCGTGCACAACGGCTCCTCCGCCCCGATGAAAATTTTCATCTCCAACGGACCGGGCAGCGCGGCGTTGGAGTGGCGGGACGACATGCCGGCGAACTTCGATACCCGGCATCCGCATCGCAGCGCATCGATCGACCCGTCGCAACGCCACAAGATGGCGGAGCGCTACTATCAGATGCTCATCAATCGCGAGCACGGTTCGACCGAGGTGACGCAGTTCATCGGCAACATCCCGTTCTCCAAGGCGGAGCCGCACCGGCATCTGTACGAAGAGGCGCTGATATTCTTGAATGGCTCGGGCATGGTATGGACCGAGAATGTGAAAACGCCGGTCGGCGCCGGAGATGTGTTGTTCCTGCCGCGCAAAGCACTACACTCGGTGCAGTGCACTATCGTCGGCGGCTTCGATGTCGTCGGGGTCATCTATCCCGGGGACAACCCGTCGATTAATTACTGAACCTGTGTCCTCATATCGCCATACTCCTTGCGCTACTATTGTGCGGGGTGGGACCTTGAGCGCCCGGGAACATGGCGATGCTGACTCAAGGATCGCGTGCAGGGCGGTAAGCCCGCAGATTCCCATCTTGGCACGATTGTTGCTTCGAATGAGCTTATCCAGTAATCATGCTGGAGGAGACTACTGACCGCACCTCAAGTGCAAGTTTGGTTGACATATGCGCTTGCCGTCGCTCAAGTTTCTGAAGACCTTCCAGGTCGCGGCCAAGCTGCAAAGCTTCAAGGCAGCGGCCGAGGAATTGTTCGTCACGCCTTCCGCGGTGAGCCACCAGATCAAGGCGCTCGAGGAACAGTTGGGTGTTGCCTTGTTCGAACGCGGCGTGCGCACGCTCACGTTGACGGACGCCGGTGCGCATTATCTCGAGCACATCAACGACATATTCGCGAAGCTGGAGTCCGTCACCGAGCGGCTGCAAGAGCGATACGGCCGCACCATCATCCGGCTGAACGTCCCGCCGTTCTTCGCCAACGAACTGTTGCTGCCCCGGCTGGCGTCCTTCTCCCAGGCGCGCGAAGAGACGGACATCCGCATCGAGACGACGTTCTCGGCGCCGAAGACCCACCCGCCGGAGGCGGATCTGTCCATCGTGGTGGGGTCGGGTCCGTGGGACGGTCTCACGGTTCACGAGCTGTTCGCGCAAAGTTTCATTGCCGCGTGTTCGCCGTCCTTCCTGCTGGAAAATCCGATCAATTCCTACGCGGACCTTCACGGCAAGACACTCCTGCTGCACGAGGAGCGGCGCGAGGCGTGGGAGCGTTGGGCGGCCGGACTCGGGATCGAACCCATCAAGCCCGCCCGCTTGGTTCGTCTCGACACCATGTCGGCGGTGGTTCTTGCAGCCGAACAAGGCGTCGGTGTCGCTTTGGTGCCTTCGCGCTTGAGCGCCGACCGCTTCGTCGCCGGTGGGTTGGTGAAACTGTTCGAAGCGGAATTGACCACCAACGAGAGCTACGTCCTGCTGCATCGGCCCGAGGATCGCGCGCGCGAGGATCTGCAGGAACTGACGCAGTGGATCTTGCGAAAATGCCGCGTCGCTTGAACGCCGCGCGCGCGCACAAAAATGCCGCGTCGTTTTGAATGCTGCGTGCCGAATGCCGAACGCCGAATGCCGAATGCCGAATGCCGAATGCCGAATGCCGAATGCCGAATGCCGA
>Ga0209611_10004076_pt1 | contig 25072 bp, 9 predicted proteins | sample S1TSphgellanicum_3_FD_187693 | JGI IMG/M metagenome (GOLD analysis project Ga0209611, IMG submission 187693) | Host-associated microbial communities from peat moss isolated from Minnesota, USA - S1T2_Fc - Sphagnum magellanicum MG (SPAdes) (version 2) | ecosystem: Host-associated > Plants > Peat...
TTGATTTTGGAACCCAAAAACACCATTTAAAAAAAAAAAAATTTGTTGCCATAAACAAAGACAAATGTTCATTGTTTGTAATGACCTTGTGTGTGGCAAACATGTTTTTGTTCATTAAAATGTGATTTAATGTTGAAATTTTTATTAATGTGTTTTTTTAATTAAATTTAAACATTTCATGAAATAAATTACCAACCACCCATGCCCATGGTTCACAAATTTTCTTATCAGCTATTCATATACAACCTACTCATTTATATGATTTACTTACCTACTATTGACCTACATATTACCAACTCCTTACTTACTTACCTACATTCCTATTACCAATCTACCTATTAACAACTTTGGACCTAGTTATCACATACCTAATCATAATTACCAACCTACATAATTTACCTACCTACCTACCTACTTATCTATATACCTACCCACTTACATGTTAAACTTGCATGTTTATTACTAACCCCAAACCTACCTATCACAAACATATTTATTACCTACCTACTTATTACCAACTTACTTACGACCTACCATTAAAGGAAAATATTTTTTGATTTTTGAACCTTTTATGCATTTAGTAATGATTGGATTACTAAATTGATAAGTTTTAGATGTTTTTAAATGTCAAGGACTAATAGATTTTAAGATGATAATTTTTGAAAAGTCATTAAAGGTTCAAGAAGAATATTGACCAAATTCTTTGGTTAACATTGCCTTTATCAGATACCTTTCAATAACTCTTGAAAATAGACAACACTTACTTTTGCAAAGTTACTTAAACCTTGAATACAAGAATGAAGGGATAATTATTAAATTATATTCATAGACTTTTTTAGAGGATGAATAGTTAGAAATAAAAGAAAAAACAAATTGCAATTATTTATTTTGCAAATTTATGTTTCTTTTATGTAGAAACATTTTTTGGTAATTCAAATTTTCTATATATTTTTTTGTTGATTTGAGTTTTGTTGACCTATATAAACTTTGATATTCTTGATTTAAATATTTGTAGTAAAATTGGAATAAGAATTTTGTTAAATTATAAACTTGTTGAGTTTATGAATATTTTTCACATATTATTAAATCATTGTTTGGTATAAGTCATTTAAAATTTTCAACCCTACAAAACTCATATTTGGAAGGTTGAGACTCTTGATTTTTCTTAATTCATACTATTTTTTGTATTTCATTTGGATTTTTTAATTTTTAGACCATTCAATAAAAATGAAATAAAATTTGATTTGTATAGTTCCATATTCCACTTAAGGATACGTGATAAGCATATGTACCACCTACTTAAATGATAAGACACTTTTAATCATAAGAATCATAGGTTCTAATGACCAAATAGTTGGTCCACGTCACATTAATCATACTGAGACGGCCACATATGTAAATAAAAGGCTTTTAGATAGTTTATTTCAATTAAAAACTAATCACTATAAGAATTCATGGGTTCTCAACATGTCCAAGTTGATTAACCTATACCAATTTAACTATAAATTTGATCAATTTGATTAAGGCCCATGGTTGTTGAAGTGACATGTATATTTTGATTGGTTTAATTAACTAATTTATGACCTTTTTCTTATTATTGGTCAACCTAACATTTATTCAAAAATGACAAATATTGAACACCTATAGTACAAAAGGATAAAGGTGTAATGAAATAAAACATATAGTCAAATACGATAAAACATGAACACCTTTAGTCAAAAAATATATGAATGTAATCAAATAAAATATGTAATCAAATAAGACATGTAATGATAAAATTTGAATTTTTTTTTTACATAAGTACTTGTAGGTTGTGGGTTGGTTTTAAATAGGTAGGGAGGTAAGAAAATTATGATAAAATAGGTAAGTAGGTAAATAAATATTTAATTATTAATTTTTTCATTAATTATTATGTTTGTTAGGTAGATAGCTCAAGGCTGGGGTAGATAGTTAAGGCTAGGGTAGATAGTTAAACATGGTAGGCTAATTATTAAGAGAAGATAGGTAGGTATTATGTTGGCTATTAATTATATTTAAGGTTGATAGGCTATAATAAGTTAAATTAGGGTAAGGTAATTAACAAGTTAGTTAAGGTGGGTAAAATATATAAATTGAAGGTAAAACATTAATTGTTTCATATTTTTGGCATTAATATTCTTTTAAAGCCATAAAATATAATTATAATATATTATAAATAACTTAGTCTAGGTAATATAGGTAGCCTAGTTCAATATACCTATATTAGCTAGGCCAATATATCTAATATACCTAAGTTAATATACATGATAATATACATAGTATACCTACCTACTAATTAGACCTAAGTTAGTATAACATATATAAGTATTGGGTATACTAACTTAACCTAAGTAGCATTAAATTAATATGTTTTAGGTAGTTATTTAAGCCAATATAGGCACCTTAAGCTAATAATATATACAAGTTATTATAAGTTAGTATATAATTAGGTAGCCTAGTACAACCTAGATAATGAATAATATAGCTTAGGGTGACACATACGTGAACACCTACTTAAGTGAAACTTCCTTATTTATCTACCTATGTAAGCAATGTAAAAAAAAAAAAACATGTTCATTAAAATATGTTCACAAAAAAAATTCACTTTATGAAGGTGGTGGTGCAATGGTTAAGAACTTGATTATTCAATTTGAAAATGACTTGAATTATATCATCTTCACATTTGCAATTTAAACCACTACTTTGGTGGCCTAGCTCACCTAATTAGGAGGCCTAAGCTAACTAGTTGGCCTAGGTTGGTATGTACACATAAATATATAAATGCATATATGCATTAATTATTAGGGAGGTAGCTAGGTAGGTAAATCATTATTATTTTGGGTATTAATTATCTAGGTAGTAAATAAAATAAATAATAATTTTGTTGGGCAATAAATTTAGAAATAATTAAAATTTTGTAGATTTTTTTATTGCTTATTGTCATTGGATCATTGAAAAAAACCTAGCCAAAAGGACCAAATTAGATTGGGCTTGTTGAAATTGATTTGTTGAAAATGAGCAGTTGGTTAAATGGGCAAATGCCAAATTTGGATTTTTTTCGAACAAATTTTCTCATCAAATAAACTATGAATTCATGTAATGGATTCATGATTCATCCATGTGGCAAGAGGCATACACCATTAATTGCATACTAGTTGCATGCGTGAATGTATAAGGTGAAAAAGATGATGAGGCAAATTTGTAGTTGGAAACAATAAGTAATTGCATGTAGTTGCAAATGGTTTGGTTGTGTATGGTAATTTTCCTTCTAATGAAAGTAGTAGGTGGAAACATAATTAAGTGGGGGTGTCACTTGGATTTTCAAACATTGTACCCACCATTCACAATTAGTAGCTTTTGTTGAAATACTTACAATTTTCAACAAAAGGAGTTCAACTACATTTTAATATTCTAGATTTTAACATTCAAGGCTAAATACACAAGGCACAATGTTTCGTTTAATGAGCAACACTGACCTAGTGTTTATGACTTTCAATCCTTTGAAAGTGGTTAGGAGTTTGATTCTTCAAAAATTTGGCAAAGTTACATCCTTTTTTTTAAATTAAATTTTTCTTTTGTGAATTATTTAACACCAAACCATAATGGCAAGTATGGAATAAAAAACAACATAAATCTACAATAAAGACAAAAGATAGGATAACAAAAAATATGACATGCTTACAATATAACAACAATAATGAAAATTTCCTTAAACCTTATTGACATCAATGGGACAAATCAATTACAACATTGATTAATACATGTTAAGTAATTATAAAATGTGAACAAGGACATGAATTTTTAATCACAAGTCCATCAATGTCAACTTTCCCATGATATTGTACATTTAATTTTCCTTGCATCATAAATCCAAGTAATTACATCCCAATAAACTGTAAGTTCAAATAATAAATGTTCAATCCAATAAGTTCAAAGCAATGTTGTGCATTATAAATGTAAATGGCCATGTAACACACCATGTAAAATTGTGTAAATGTAAATCATTTACATTTGCATGCCTAAATTGTTACACACATGTTTTGCTAAACATATTTTGGGTTTTATATTTAACATTTGCATGACATATGTGCATATATTTATGAAATACATTTATGCAATCTTGTGTATACCATCATGTAAGGCCATGTGCAAATGTAAATTAGGGTGTTATACCTTCATTTTTACAAACTATCATAAACTCCAATGACATTAAGAAGTGCAACAACACCTTCATTCTACTACATTTACCTCAATTCTTAGTGTATGATAAGACCTTGTTGTCAAAACATAATCCCATGGGAGGCAAGGGTTGAAATAGGCAAATTATGCTTACTTTTCAATTGCAAAAGATACTTTACACTTGTTTTGTAGGCATAGGAAGCACTTTATGCCTTTTAAGTAGGTGTAAGCTACTTTCTCTTTTCACATAGGTTATATTATTAGATTTAAGGTGTTATCCATTTACAATAAAATTTACAATTGAATACTTTACATGAGAGAATGAACAAATAAACACAATACACATTACCTTCTACATATGCTTATTGCATTTTCTTTTCTCTTCATAGGATTCAAGATGACAACTATGAAAATAAAGTTGGTTCAACAAAAAAGAAAGAAAGAAAAAAGGGAATTAGCCAAGAAAATAGAAGAAGGAGTTATGTATGGAAGAATTATATCTTATAACATAAATTTGTTTGTTATGATTTTGTTAGCTTCCTTCATGTTGTTCCCCTTTGTTGAGGATATTTGTAGGTGTAGTTGATGCAATTCCTTACAATACTACAAGCTTTTACAATGACCTATTTTAGATTTTTTTTTGGGGGGGGTCCTTTTGCCTTCTCCTTTTCTTGTGATTGTCATGCAATTTCCTTTCATTGTGGTCTTAAGTAACATGATTTAAAATTATTCTCATGTTGCTCTTTTTCATTTACATTTTTCACAAATGTAAGTAGTGACATTGTGGTTGTTTTAGTACTCCTAGCATTGTTGCAAGGTTTGTTAACAACTTGTTTTAAGTGACCTTCACCCCTTCTTAGTTCACACACATTTTTGTCATTATCTTGCATAACAATACCCTCATTATTCCAAAAACCACATTCACAATGATAGTGAAACATATAATACCCCTATTTAGTCTGTAAATCATATATTTTCAATGACAATGGGAGATGCTATACCTTCATTTCTTTTGCAAATAATAAATTTTCCATGGCAATTAAAGTTATAATACCCCCATCTTGTTATTATTATTATTATTATTTTGTGAGAGAATGACCACAATATCCTTTGCATGTGCATATTCCATTTCCTCATTTTGTGTTCTTTTTCAACAAAATATACAACAGTTTGATTTTAGTTTACAAGTGATGTATTTTACAATGATGGACGTGAAAGCAAAATTTTATTATTAGTGTATCTTGGTTTTGTGTGTAGGGCTATAACAATTACATATGTTTTGTTTTGTGTTACATTTTTTATTTAACTTATTTACATGGAATGAAATGGCTTTACAAAATTTTGCACTTGTATTTACACATCTGAAAACATTTACAATTACACATTCACAAATGTGAATAGAAATTATACATTTACATTTACATATGGTGTATATATATACATGAAATACACTTACACTTTCTTGATCCATACATGAAAAACCATATACAATCACAACATTGGTTCAAACAACTACAAAAGGTTTAATTGCTTAAAAAAATGTTTCAATGTGCTTAGCCTTAAAAACTTATATGTCCTCCATTTTGTAGTGTTTGTAACCTATTTTAAGATTAGTCTATGAATGGGCAATTTATCTTGCTTAAGCTTTGAACTTGTTGCTTTAACTTGAACAAATACTTGTGAGGTTTAGGCTTTAAGCTATTTGACATTCAAGGAGGAGATAATTTACACAACAATCTAAATTCACAAGGAGGACATATTTTACACAATAATCTAAATTGCAAATTTGACCCACTAAAAACACAATCAAATAAGAAATCTACCCAGCATCCACTGGCCACTAGATGAATTTAGGTTTAGTAGCAATTTGGTATTCATATTAGGACAATGTTTGCAAGAGATTATTTATTAACATACAAAATATTAAAATTGACATTGTATTCTAAAGGCAACAATTATTGGCTAGTCTTGTTTTTTGTATATTTTCAAAATCGAGAACCTAAAAAGTGTGGCATAAGCTTCAACGGAGAACAATATGTTGAAAGCAAGGGTATAAAAAAGCAAACCAACTTATTGGATTAACAGAGACTTGAGAAGGAGGTCACAATCATTAAGGGATTGTTGAAAAGAGGATCAAATATACATACCCCCAACATTGTCATTGACAAATCAATCTTCTTATGCTTCTACGAGCATCAAGAATGGTGCAATTCTTCTTTGTTGATTCCCATTGTTCTTCATTGCTAGTAGTCACACTGCAATAATCTCTTCTATATCTGAGAGAGAGAGAGAGAGAGAGAGAGAGAGAGAGAGAGAGAGGAAATAAAAGCCCCATCAAATATAACCCAAATCTCCATTTGAAATCAATAATGAATTGAAGGTCAAATTGATACTCTGTAATGGGTTTGGATTTTTACAAGCTAAGACAATCTTGTCTCAGCAAACATGTGGTTCCATATGACCTCCATAGAAACATAAAATACAAGGGAAATTGAGTCTAGAATGAATAACCCATATGTTACCAAAGCATAATAAACACACCAAATGTAACATATATCCCATCAACCCATGTCAACATCCACCCCACCCAGCCAACCTGAAAGCTTGAGGAAGCTCTCCTGCCTAGAATCCTACCAGAAACAAAAACATTCCACATCTTTAGAGAAGCTTAACAGGCCACATGAGCATCAGATTTGATGCATGGAATAAGCCCTCATGGCTAGGATGGCTCAATTAACCATCAAGGGAAATTTTCTTTATGGGATTTGGGATTCATGTGTACAAGGAATTTTCTAAAGCTTGCTCTGTTCTGAGGCACTTTTTTGACAGTGGAAACGCAAGCTGAAAATGGCTTTCCAACAGTAAAGGTTGTTATGCTTGATACAATGTCCAGTACTTCCCAAAAACAATCATGAAGCATTTTGAGCTTGCTCCACTGCGGAAACCACTTTGTGTAGTCTCAGAACACATTTCAATGTTGTCCTTGATTAGATCTTAATTCAGCTTGTAGTAGTTCCAGCAAGTCTCAAATTGGCATTTCACATGAGTCAGCATCCCAGCTCAATTGCTCAAACTTGCCAACATTTCTTCAAGCTCATAATTTTGACGTTCTTTCATGACAGGTTAAGCCCCTTGGCAGCTGAAGGGCATGACCCTGAATCCAGCCCATAAATAAGCTTCTCAACACAAATAGTCCTGTAGCAGGCTATAAAAAGCCATTGTCAACAGCACAAAAAAACTTCCAGAAATTTCAGCTGTGTCCAAAGTCATCGGGGAGCTGGATTAGCCAGACTCTTCCTGAATTTTTTATGAAATGATGTATCTCGAGTAAGTGAGGACCTTCGGTGGTGAGTCTGACCTGTTGTTGCAAGGGGCTCTACTGAAGACTCTATCTGCAAAAAAAAAGTCATTTTATAGCTTGTTAGTGCAGTGTAAGAAAGACTACATGTAAATCACAACAGTCATAAGCAGTACAAGCTTCCTGCCAGGATTGAATCCAAAACCCTCCACAATCCAGAATGTAAATGTCTCTAATTAGTTATAGCCTTGCACAAAGAAAGAGGGGCAGCTTGCTGACAAATCATAAGTAGTTGAAAAGAAGAATCTCTAGCTTCAAGCACAACCCCATACACAATCCAGGAAACAATGAATGGAGATGGTTGTCTTGATTGCCTGTTAAAGGACTAGTGATGAGTGACCTTGAGCCTAGCTACAGGCTGTAGCAGACCATCTACCAAGTAGAGGCACAAGCATGTAGTGAATACCATACTAGGTCAAGGTTGCTACCTCCCTCTTTTAACTATTTTTCAGTTACTGATGTACCTATTTTAGGAGGTCAAATGAGAAGAGCCAGGCTGCAGGGTGTAGCTGCCCTGCTCAGGGCAGTAAATGAATGCCAGATCAGAAAACTTTCTGAAAGCCTCAAATAGAGTATGACTTTCTAACACAAGGCTCTGCAGTCAACTTTGACAGTATAATTGACAAGTTTACAGTCTAAGGATGATCTGGTGTTTGGATATCTTGCCAAGACCACCCAATCTTCCAAATACTCAGTGAGATTCTATGTACAAAATGCTTTTGGAATTAGAGAACTTACGTGAGGGGGTTGAAGAGGTGATCTATCACCATGATATTCAATTATTGGTGATCCTTCTGCATCCTTCAGGGCCAAATACTCAATGCAGAATGGACCTTGATTTCGCCTAGGATCACCTGCCTTTAGTAAATTCCGGCTGAACCTTAGACCAACCTGCCATTCAGCTCGGAGATTGACATCATCGACATTGAATTCTCTACTGCTGGAGGCATTGTAAATCCAAAGACCTTTTTTCCACATAAGTGCATCATCCAAAGTTGCCTCAATCTTGTTCAAGCCAAGGTTTTTTATTGTTGGCCAAATCTTGCATCTAACAGCAAGCTTCTTGTTCCCAACTGTGTACTTGATGATGACTGAAGTTTCCGTGATTACATAGGTTGACCATCTGAGAAAGTCGTGATCCCAACCCTAACAAGGAATTAGCAAGCAAATCGCAAAGTTTCCAAACTGAAAGCAAGTGGCACCAACAACCTCAAAAAACCTTGCTTAATGAGTTCTGCAGTCTCAATTGACATTGTGTGCTGAGATTGCTCTTTTATTTGCCCTCACTTATATCCATCTGCTCTTTTCAATGCTCTGAAGTTCACTGTAATAAAAGGAGTCATCCAGTCAATCTGCAGGATAGTGATCAAACCTAGCATCTACTTAACTTTGGACTAAAACAAAAGGGTGTTTCAAACTGGATACACACATACAAATCATGACATGTTCTCAACATGTGATCACAACACCTAGAAGATAGGGACAAAATTTTGGGCCAAATTCAAAAGCTTCAGATACAATCTTACCCATTGCTAGAACTTGCTCGAGAGTATGAGCGTGCCCGAGGACTTCCATTCATGCGATTTGATAATCCTCCATTGTTACTTGAGGAATCCTGCATTTTTCCACTTGAAATTTAGATTTCCTCAATCCACCTGATTAGTAACAATATTGTTCTGTTGTGCACCCCTCATCATGCAGGTAATATGTGATAGGGTCCAGAATGATAATATATCTACGAGGTTTTACAGAAAATTCCACCATAAAACTTTGAAAGCAATTGCCGCCTCAGTTACAGAAAAACCAAAACAAACATGACAAGGATTGAGTGCAGTGGTCATAACCTTATAAGTGTCAATCATAAAGTACCAGACACCAAACCCTAATCATGAACTGTAATGTTTACTTCCCCCACTGACTCCATCAGCTCCTAACCAGCTCCTCATCATGAGCCACAACCTATGTTTTTCCAAAGCTAGCAGAAATGGGGTGTAGTAGATAACTATATAACAATCAGATCCAAATTTTCAGGCAAGCAATTAGGTATACAAAATCTGCTCCCTGAATTCTTTATGTCACAATTCTAGAAGCAACAGGAAGACTCAGTCATGAAATTGGCTGGAACTCGAGAAAGACATACCTCATTGCTGATTTCAGAGCTTGAACCATCCTCACAATCTGCAATATAAAGTCTTTTCACAACCTCTCTCATGCTGGGGCGTCGATCAGGGACATCATCTACACATTCCATGGCCAATTGCACAACAGCCAGTAGCTGCTGTTGCAGGTACTCACTAGGGTTGATCCGATCATCCACCATCTTGGGCAAAAGCAATTGCAACAAGTCTTGATCACTATGCAGAAATTCCCTGCACCAATCAACCAGACTCATCTTCTTCTCGATCGCTTTCTTGCCTGTCACGAGCTCAAGCAACACCACACCATAGCTGTATACATCATTCTTTTCATTTGCTTGTCCTGTTGCATAGTAAACAGGATCCACATAGCCCGGAGTACCTTTGAGGCGCATGGAGGTAGTGGGATCGACAGTCTGTGTCTTGCTTAGTCCAAAGTCTGCAATTTTGGCACGCATTTCAGCATCAAATAATATGTTGCTTGGTTTGATGTCACGGTGAACGAGAGTTGGTTTTGCATAATTGTGGAGATACTCCAGTCCCTGTGCAACATCCACTGCTACCTGCATTCTCTGGTGCCAATCCAAGAGATGGTGAGTGTCAGTCTCCTCGCTCTTCTTCTTATGCAGGTGTTGCTGCAGTGAACCATTCTCCATGAATTCATAGATGAGGAAAAGCTGGTCGCCTTCAATGCAGTAGCCAAGCAATGCCACAAGGTTATTGTGATGGAGTCTTGAAATGCTGCGCAGTTCGCTCCAAAACTCCTTCTCGACCAAATCCTGGTTCCTAATCTCCTCCGCACTATTGCTACACACAGCATCCAAAGCTTTGTTCCTGTCAAGCTTTTTTACTGCAGCTTTTTGCCGTGGTTCTGCAGGACCTGGCAGAGAAGCTTCATACACTGTGCCCTGGCCACCTTTCCCCAATACCACTTTGAAGTAGTCTGTCATGATCAGAATCTCCTGAAGAGTGAACTTCTCCAGAGATCCAACCTGTAGCTCCCTTGGGCTGCTGCTGCTTGTCCCATGGCCAGTTCCATGGCTGCTTGCTTCGGCATGAGATGATGATTCATGGAGAGGTTGCTGCTGCTGCTGTTGCTGAGGAGTCTCCACCTTCTTTGACATTTGCCACCAGAAGCCGGTCGAAAGGCCCACTACAAATATGATTGTGACACTAACTAATGTTCTGAGAAGATCCATTGCCATACCTGATCTTACAAGCTTGAATGGAATCTCAGCTGCAGCAGCAATAGGAGTTTGGTTGAGGTTATTGCTTGCTACTGCTGTCATGCTCGTCTGGAGGGTAGCTTCTAGTTGCCCTCCTCCCTGTACCACCTTGTTGGAGAGAAGGAAAACCGGCGTGAGTATAGTCAGTAGTGTAGCCATGGACCACCAAGCTTTTCGCTGCAGAAGACGACGTGCAGCAGCAGCGACAGCAGCAGCCATGGTAGATTTTGATGATTTTTTCTTCCCCCTTGCTTGTTACCAGTTGTTTCCTTCCTTCAGCCCTCGCTCTTTCTTTCTCTTTTTCTTTCTTTCTGGAGCTCACTTGTTCTTGGTGCTCCTTCAAACCACTGCCAAAAAGACTGAAGAAAAGCTCTACAATCTCTCTAGTAAGGCTGTGAAGAAGTCATCAGTGACGAAGAGCTCTCGCCGATGCTATTCCCTATTCCCTATCCGAACACATCATCCTCATCATAAAATAGGTAGCCAGAGAATATTTCTTCGTTTGTTGCCAAAGCTCGCTTCTTGTTGCGCTTACTTACTTACTTACTTGGATCAGAAGAGGAGGAGATATGTGAGTAGACAGAACCTGTGAAGAAGAAGAAGCCAAAAACAGCGACCAAAGATCCAAAATCCGGCAGCGGCAGAGGATTGAAACCACTTCCGATATCATTCACTTGCTCCTCTTGTTTCTCTCCTTCTCATCGTCGTCGTCCTCCTTCCAATAGTTTAGTTCCTCTCCTCTTGTTTCTCTCCTTCTCGTCGTCGTCGTCCTCCTTCCAATAGTTTAGTTCCTCTCCTCTTGTTTCTCTCCTTCTCCTCGTCGTCGTCGTCGTCGTCGTCGTCGTCCTTCCAATAGTTCAGTTCCTCTCTCTTCTTGTTTCTCTCCTTCTTCTTCTTCTTCTTCTCGTTCTTGTTCTCCTTCCCATATTCTTTCTTTCAGACAAAAAAATTCTGCTAGACGACAACAACAAACATCCTTTTCCTCCTCATCAAAGCGATGTCAGGAAAGCTACTTTCCTCCAAGTCCACACACGAGACCAAGCGGGAATCGATGAAAGGCCGGGCTGCAGGAGAAGCAGGAGCTGCTGCGGCAGCAGGAAGGCTGGCAGGCAAGCAGGCAAGAAGGCAGGAGAGGGGACAGGACAGAAGAGGAGGAGGGAAAAGAAAGCTCCACACGACTGAACTGGAGACTCTTATGGTCAGCTGCACATGGCAAGCCAAGCAAAGTCCAAAGAAGAAGAAAAAGGGACTCCGTTGAAATTATTAGGGTTTTATTCTTAATCTTAGGGTAATGCCTAAGGGCCCCTCCCCGGCCCCCCGAACCCCACCCCCGCCCTCAAAAAAATAATAATGGCCCCTGAGACCCGAGTCCTAAGGGCCCATTATTTGGGGGAATGGCCCGGCCCAAAGGTGTTGTTGCATGGTGTAAAAATTGATCGGATTTTTACTCTCTTTTTTTTTACTGTGATACCCAGGAGTTACCCAAGTGGTACATGCCGGGTATCGTGCCTTTTTATTTTAAAAATTGAAAAAAAAATTAAAAAATTTCCTGGGATTTGGACTTTAATTTTAGTTTGGTAGCTTTTATGTAACTAGTTTTATTTTAATATTTATACAAGTTCCTAAAACATGCTACCATTTAATGATAAATCCCTATGGTTAATGAGGCTATATATATCTATATTTAATTTTTATTTAATTTTTTTTTCCACATGGATTTAGGTGGGCATCCCCATGCATAAAATGATTGTTAGGTTTTGATGCTAGGTGCTTACGAATTGGGCCTTGCACTACACAAATTCCTTATAAAAGGTTGGGAAAGGATGAATATTTTCCTTATTTTGATGGTCTAGGATAACTCTTAAAAGTGGGGATTATGTTGTGAATTACATTGATACATGATGGCATGACATTTTCATTATGTCTTGCAACATGATACTAATGTTTCATATGGCATAGGATGATGATGTTTATGTGACCATGATCATGCAATGTTTTATTTTGTAAAATTTGTGTTGTGGTCAAAGTGGCAATGATACACCCAAAATGAGGAGCTTGGCCTTTTTAAGAAACATGTTTAAACTACTAAAAATTAGTCAAATTCAAGTGTAAAGGGGCTTAAAATATATAATATTTTATAAGCATATGTCATATGAAAAATACAAATTTTTTGACAAAAACCAATGGTTAGAACTATCACATTGAAAACAAAAGGGAAGGCCAAAGAAAAGTCAAAAAAATGCATAGCCCGTAAGAATCAAAGGAGGGAGAGAGCTAGTTCCTCTCATGGTACGAAGCTATGAATGTAATGCCCTCCATGGGCAATGTTTAAAACCAAGCAAAATTGGACCTTCGTCGTTACCCTAATGAAAAAAGGCAAAACATGGACATGTTATAAGCTGTAATTAAAAGTCAAGCAAAAATCCAATAAAAAATCGATGGTTCGAACTATCACATACAAAACAAACAGGAAGGCCAACAAAAGGCCAAAAAACACATAGTCCACATGAACCAAAGAAAGGAAAGGAAAGAACTAATCCATTTCGTGGTAGGAAGCTAATCATCCACGACCCTTCTAATGTTGTCTGCATGCAAATTGTGAGATTTAATAGTAATAGGAGGTTTACAATAAACATCTCCCGTCATCATAATCTTCTGTTTTATAATAGAAGTTAAAGCATGTTGAGGAGCAATACTAACACATTGCTTTAAAAGCTAAATAGAAAAAGATAAAGATAAATGGCCTCTCAATTGTCTATCATGAAAAAGACAAACAATTGCCTTGATGAAACAATTCATATCATGTTTGAACACACCTACACTTCTATGACCATCGAAATAAAGTGATACCTTTCACAAAGCCCTCTATACTTGTGAATCTTAACAATGACACTAAGTTTTGCAAGTGCACCTATTGATCAACTAATGACATTCGTAATCACAATCTCCTATGTTAGGTTAGTAACCACCACATTGGCAACAAAAACCTAATCCTCACAAGTTGAAACTTAACTTATTATCTAGGTTTAAGGTTTATAACTTATTACCCAAATACAAACTAAACAATCAAAATGACATTTGCACCTAGATGAAGGATTGCATGTGTGCATCAAACTTTTTTTTATTGGTGGAACTTCACCAAAAAACAAAGTTAAAACTCAAAATTGAAGTGATCTTGAAAGTTTTCAATAGCCACAAGTGAGAAATAATAAGCAAAATTTGCTGGATAGAAATAATGATTTTTATGTGTAGCCACAAAAATAGAAGGAAGACTAAAAGATTGTACTTCATATATGACATTTTATAGCCACTTTTTCGACATGTTCCTATGGATGGATGATCCCCACTTTGGATGTAAACAAAAAATTCCTTTAAAGAAAACACTTGGAGCGCATGCAATTGCCAACAACAAAGGTTAAAAGAAAACCCCAAAAAAGTGGGCATATGATGATTCCAAACAGGTAGAGATCATAAGAAAAAACCGAGCACATAAATTATGTTTGCAAATACCCACCACCAACCAGCAACAACACAACACAACACCTCCTTGGGGGTGAATAATGGAACATGGTGGCATCATGATCAGAAAGCTTGCTATGAAAACTTACTTATTATTCCAAACCATTTTTTAAATCAAAAACCCTACTACTACTACTACCTTGGCAGATTCAACACTAAATTATATTATTTTCAAAAATGTTGAAAATTTCAGAATTTCTTCTTCTTTTTTTCAAATAAAAATAATTTGTGAAGGATAATATTCTTGAAACCTTCAAGAATATTTCTACTTGTTAAAATGAAAAATGTCAGGATTAATTAATTAATTAATTAATTGACAAACATGTGTCAAAGCTGCCAAGGTACTATGGTTGTTGGAGTATTAGGTGTAAATTTCAAATGTTGTTGGATGCGCAAATGAGTAGAATATATCCTCTCTAGGTAGTTCATTGGAGGAGAAGTACCAAGTATTATGGTATGACAAGGATTTGTTTGTCATTATTTTCACCTAACACTACTAGTGTGGCATGTGCCATTGGCTCAAGTTTTTATCACATCCTCAACTGATTTTTTGGAATTTATTTGAAATTTTTCAATGGCAGAAATCAGTTCAAAATCAAATATCTCTCACATTCTGAATTCCAAATAAATTCCATTAAATCCTGCTCATCAAGAGCTTTCCAACAACACCAAAGGCACGTTCCAATTCCTCCCAAATTTTCAGCTACTATTTAATTTAATTTAATTTTCAGTGAAGAAATTATTCTATGTTCAAGAAACTTTTGCACCACAAGTCCAACAAACCCCATGGAACCAAACCCCATGCACCCCCCTCCTCCTAGTCGAGAGCTTTCCAAAGACCCCAAGAACACAATCTGAAGCATCCCGGTTTGGTGGAGGCAGAGCTTTCCAAAGACCCCCAAGAACACGATCTGAAGCATCCCGGTTTGGTGGAGAGCTTTCTAAAGACCCCAAGAACACGATCTGAAGCATCCCAGTTTGGTGGATCTTATTATAAGTACAAAAAAGAACAAGACAAACAAACTACCTTCCTTCATAGATAGATTTTTTCACCTGGTGTGAAACTTAATGTATTTTATTTGGTTGTCAAAATCCATGAACCCAATGAAGCCCCCTTACAAACTGTGAATTTTTATTTAAGTCCTCTAAGAGATGACATTATAATACCCTCTAGTAGTGTTTTTATTTTGTCATCTTGTGAAAAATAATGGCCCTCCAAAACCAATAAAGGATTTTTTTGGGGGAAGAAGAAGAAGAAGACCTAAATTTATCAGATTTCGATTTTTTTTTTTTTTTTTTGGGGGGGGGGGGGGGGGGGGGTTCAGATTTTTTATCTTAGGCTCTAGCAGGTAGCCACAATATAGAAGGGTTTTGAAAAAATAAATAAAAATCTATTGTAAGATTTGCTCTGTAGCCAATGTGATTAAATCTTGTTATTAATGTTTAGTCACTCTAGCAACATTGAAAAACTGAAAAAAAATAAAAAATAAAAAATGAGAGGAAAAGCACTATGAATAAATTTTCTTTAAAAAAAATCTCTTGAAAATTTTTCTAGTATATTTGGAGGGCACCTTATATCTATCCATTAATACCTCTTCTAGAAAAAGAGTAGGGACATTACACTTACAACTACTTGGGAAACTGGGAAGGATCTTTACACCACTATATGGTGTAGGGTCCCTCCCACTTTTACCCGAGTAGGTGTAGGAACCTTGCCCCTCATACACCTTGTGATCTTCGTATGTTGAGGTTTCTGATAACCTTACCTTGCCCCTCATACACCTTGTGATCTTCGTATGTTGAGGTTTCTGATAACCTTACCTTGCCCCTCATACACCTTGTGATCTATGTATGTTGAGGTTTCTGATAACCTTACCCTGGGTGCCCTTATGATGGATAAGTAGTGCATGAGTGGGAAGACACTTTTTTTGATAAAGGTAGGGGCCAGACTCAGCTACTACCACCACCTCATCATCATAGGGCCCCTTCTTTTGGGACCCTTGGGGTTTACCTTACACATTACATCTTGCCCCCCACCAACTACTCACACTAACTTTTAGGATCGTTCTGGATAAGAACTAAGAAAATGGGTGCATGTTTGCTTTACTTTACCCCCAAAAAAAAACATTAAAAAAAATATATCAATAATTATATATATATACACACACATAAAGAAGTTTGATATAGAGAACATGCCAATTTTGGAAGGGCTTCATTTCCTTCTATAAAAGTTGTCTTGTAGTATGTAAGTTATATATGCAAATAACTGCCAATTTACAATTATAACTACCCATAACTTCAAATTTGTATATTAGTAAAAACTATAAGGGATTATAAGGATAGATGGACACTTCCCAATTGACCCACAATCCCAGCAATAAAGAAAATTTAAAAAACTAGTTGGTCTTATCCAAAGTTTGGATATCTACTACTTAACACAAGTCCTCCTTTCTTTTTTGTGTCTAAAAAGAGGTAATAAAAAGTTGGGCAATTTTTTTCCCCTATATACAAACATTGTTGAAATAACACACCTGTGCATTATGCACGGGGTTCACACTAGTCTAATTATATTTATACTTGAATGGGAAAGTGAAAAGAGTGTTGGTTAGTTAGTGTATGATGTACTCGATTGGAAGGTGCTGCATATCCACAAAGCATATAAATAATATAATGGAGGCCATGACTTGCCCAAAGGTCATGGCTGGCGGCCACATTACAAGTAGGATAAGTATGAACAATCCATCGACATAATCATTTAGAGCTTTCAATGTTAGTTCAATGTTTGTTTTTTGAGTCGTATATTGGTGGGCATTGAAGCACTGTAGAATAGAATGGGAGGTCAAAAGCATGAAACTAATCCATTAGCATTCTTATTATTCTTATTATTATTGTTATTTGTGGACCCCCCTGCCCCCAATAGTGTACTCCAAAAGACCTGGCCAAGCATTGCCATGAACTACAACAACAACTAGGGTCCAAATTGATGGAGGAAGAATTATGCTATAAACCCCGCATGGAGCCCTTGTGGGAGATTCTATGGGACTTGGGAAGGGCAACAACTTGTGCCCATGGTTTTGAGGTCTGTCCTCTTTTATTTCCGGGAAGAAGAGTTAGGGTTTTACATACAAAACATATCAAGAAATAGACAATGCTCATTCATATGATTTCTGAACGTGAAAGAGCGTTATGTTTTCCTACAAGTCAATTTACCCATATGAGAGAAGCTATCGGTTATTAAATGGCAAGAATACAGTGAGAAGTACCTGGAATCAATAGCACAAATGTTTGATATAGTTTCTCTTCAGGATCGCCACCAGATTTAGGCTACATACAATCCCCCAAACTAGAGTTTTGTCAGGTCCCACACGTGTCAGTTCATTGGCCCAAAAAAACTCCAATATACAGGTTCATTTCAGCATTGTGAGCCAGAAAACCTCCTCTGAAAGGTTCAATTCAGCATCATGAGGCTGTGCTAACTACAAATTGCACCACCCATTCGAGCTTCAAAGTGAAAGCATCAGAGTCAGGTCGTTGAAAGTCTCGAGATTACATGATTGGTGAGTTACCCCTTGGTACTAAGTATTAACCTTTGTGGTACTGCTAGGCCAGAGCCACTGTAGAGGGAGGCCCAGTAATCCAACAAGAATGTTGGCTTGTTCCTATGACTTGCGGACAATTATGCGTCTCTCCCTCTTGTATTCAATCTCACCCCGTTGTGACATCACAATGAGGGCTCGTCGGACCTGCATTATCAGAATAAGAATCTCAGTACTCAATTCAGAGGAAGTACGACTGAATAGATACTGCCCTGAGCTTTTCACGCTTATGGAGCGTACAGGAGTTTATTGAGCAAGCTTATGGAGAAAGTGGAGTTGAGTACTTGAAATGTGTAGGTGGAAAAGCTGACAGAATGACAGCCACCAGAGAGTTTGCAGTGGATTGCTAAGGTAACAGCTCTCACCTTGATATACCAGGTTTGTACAAGCTTTTCAGATTTGCAGTTGTCACAGAGAGGAAGAGAGAAATGACTTACAGTGGATTCGCTAAGGCCTGTTCGCATGAGCTCATCGATCAAGTGGCGCTCCGAAAGGAAATTGCCAATTCCCATACGACGCTTAACCTGCAATTCCACTTGCTGTTGACAGCCAGAAATACCCTCCTGTGTAAGTACTCAATGCAAACGAAGCTACCACAGCTCAAACTGCAGACCTATATGGCTATTAGTACAACACCCCTAATTAACATCACTCTTCATCAGTTGGTGGAAAAAAGTTTTAGGAAAGTTGGAATGACCTGAATCTCTGCTCTCATTTCAGGAGAAACAATTAGATTGGCAGTGATGCCAGATCGAGCTGCATCCATAGTTGAAACATGAAAAAGTCGTAAAGCTTCTGTCACATGTTCTTCAGTAGCAACTGTAGACCTGCGCATGGCCAAAAACCAGAGTTATGTAGAGATGTTGGGAATTATATTGTAGTATTCTGCAAAATGTCTGGGAAAGAGGTATAGATGACAATGGAGAAGACATCAAAGAGGGCTGGGTGAATGAAATTGGAATGAAGAGAGATTGCAAAAGCAAGAATCCCTTGAAAGAACTCTTCACCTACAATTGCATTCTTGCTAGGGATTCACTGATGCGTACAATAGCCTCCAGCTGTCGAACTGTGATAGGAATTGGAGAGCTCCCTCTCTCATTGTTTTGCTCACGCATTTGCTGTCCACAGTTTACACAACACAAACAGGTTTAAAGATGGGTATAAGCTTGCACCCAATTTCAGAGCATTTCAAAGTGTGCCAAAGGAGCATGAATGGCATCCAAACCTGTCTAATCTTCACATAGTTATTTTGGAGCAGTTGAGCTGCTGAATCAGTAAGGCGAGGACTGCAGTGGCTTCTAGACCACTCCACATACCTGAAACAAGCAAACATAATGTGACCCATCTCAAGGCATCTGATTCAGTAGTGTAAGCAATAGTAGGCTCTGCATGCAGTGGCGAGTAAGACCTCTCTTGCTAATTTGATATGAACACATTTTGAAACTCGATTAAGAAAGATTGAAATTTTGACCACATGCAGAAAAAGCTGGAAGATGTGGGAGCAAGAGTGCAAATTTCGATACATGGCAGAGAGCAGAAGAGATTTGATGTACCTTTTCAGCCAATTCTCCTGGTCTTGCACCTCTGTACCTTTTGCCAGAGAATCAGCATTTGCATGCACTTTGAGAATGTGCTTTGCAATTTGCTGCAACCAAAAGAGATATCATGACTTTCTCCACTCTTCTCCCTCCATTCTTGTAAAAGCATACAATTCATTCATTCCTGAATTTGTTGCTATATACTTGCAATCATCATTCTTTATTATTTCTCCTTGCCTTCAGAAACTTGCAAATAGTGTGTGAAGATTGTACCATATCTCGCTGATGATCTCGGGCATCCTTCACTATGAAAATCAAGTCAAACCGGGACAAAATCGTTGTTTGAAGGTCAATATTCTCTTGAGCTGTCTGCATTTGATCAATAAACCAATTTTACAAGACTTACCAGAATAATGTGACAAAAATATGAAAGTAAGACATCTTCATTACCACCAATTAGTAGTCAAAGCAACCAAATGCACTAAAAAAGACAAAATTCCATTGAGATTTCCAACATACAAAGACCAGTCAAAGGACTCCAAAACATTGGCCTAGTGAAATAAAGCAGCAAGAATTGACCCTGACAGTCTTGACCCTTGATCAACTACAAATAGGGGGATAGGGATCACACCTTAAGATCATCATAACGGCCTGATAGAGGGTTTGCAGCTGCCAGCACAGATGTTCGAGAATTCAAGACAGTGGTAATACCGGCTTTAGCAATTGAGATTGTCTGCTGCTCCATTGCTTCATGGATAGCCACTCTACACAACCAAAACCCTCTCATCAATGAAATTTTCTTCAGGGGTGAATATCAGCAATCTTTTTCAGATCACATCCTTTTCTCCAAAAGACCCTTGCATCAGAAAGTTCAATAAATTGCCAACAAAAGGTATTCTGTGCCAGGAGTACAATGAGGTTCTGATTAGACAGGAAATTTCCAACCTGTCTTCTGGCCGCATCTTGTCAAACTCATCAATGCAAACAACCCCTCCATCAGCAAGAACCATTGCACCTCCCTCCAAATAGAACTCCCGCTGCATGGTTTCATGTACACAAAAGGCTTTAGCCAAGATTGGGAATGGGAAACTAGATCAGAGATCATGGCTGACACTTCATAGGAAATAAGAAGATAGTCCAGAAAAAACTTGAATATTGTACGGAATAAGAAACAGAACGCACAGGATCCCCTCAGGAACAAGGGGATATTGAAGCCACTACCAGGCCTTCATGGTCCCAATTCACAGAACACAACTGATGAGAACATTGCAATATTGTGGTATCTGCCTATATTCTGGTCACCTGGAAATGATGAAGTGATGTGGAAATTGAATTGATAAAAGGAAGAATAACAACTCACTGAACTAGAGTCCCGCACAACTGATGCAGTTAGTCCAGCAGCAGACGAACCCTTTCCAGAGGTGTAAACAGCAATGGGTGCAGTCTTCTCAACAAACTTCAGAAACTGTGTTGCATAAATACAATGTGGCAAAACAACGAAGAGTCAACAGATAAACTGTCTCAATAAGATTGCCAAGAAAACTCAACAACACTTCGAAGGTAGCCAGTATATCATTTCAGCCAAATCAAAACTAACATGATAAAAATGATTGTGGTCACAACCTTACATGTGACATTCACAAATAATGATACTAAAGTTCATCATGAGTAGTGGTGATGAGCTGCCATGACTCCCCACTGACTTCATTGGCTACAGATATTGGGTGAAGACAAGTATATAACAATTTGCCAAAAACTCAGGCAACCATTGTACAAACATCTTGTGTGCATATAAACTTCAACCTAAAATATGTACCTGTGATTTTGCAGTGGAAGGGTCTCCAAGAAGGAGGACATTAATATCTCCTCTTAGCTGTACACCATCAGGTAGCCTCTGCTCACCCAATACCAAATGATGATCACACATAAAGGCTGAATTTGACTGAATGGAAAAGCCTTTCAACTCAATGAGTAGTACATGAGTTCATAACAAAGTAGAAAAGGTCCTTCACCAAAGTTTCAAATTGCAGTGCCAACAAGTGGGTGATGAACAGACCTTACGAGATCCACTGAAGAGAAGGCAGGCCACAGCCTTCTTGACATCATCATGGCCAAATATTGATGGTGCTATCAAGCGACATATTTCTTGGTATGCATCAGGTCTTCGAGCAAAGTCCTTGAATTCCATGTCCTGGGAATAATTTGAGCCACTCAATTATTCAGATCTTAGGACTATGAAGAAATGTCCTCCTCTTTCACAACGAATGTATACAAGTTTACAAAGTCAAACCTCATCACTAGTACTTGTGTTTGCTCCTCCACTCGTTGCTTCTGATGCTTGCTCCATACCCACAACCCTCAGATATGGTTGTCGTATGGCAACTGCTCCCTTTTGCCTGCAGGTTAGATATTAGATTGCAATGGCATCAAAAACAGTATCTCGGGACAAATCCAAGAATGAGAATGAGTTACTGCTTGCTCAGTCTGCAAACTAGCATCTGCAGATTGGTAAAATGCTTTGTGTCAAGTAGATCTAATTCCTGTGAGACGGTAATATGTACAAGGAATGTGGACCGAGGTCACACTACTCACTGAGGTTTATTTCCACCAGCTTGAAAGATGCTGTAAATGCCAACCACAGTGACCCGAGTTCCAGGGACAATACACTGCACCATACTTCGGTCAACTGCTAAGAGCAAGTTGCGGGGGAGCTCACCTGTGGGTACATCCTGCAGTTCAACCCACCAACAACCAGGCCCCCCATAAAGTCCTTTGTCCCATTGTGTGGATTTCAAATGACAACTCAATAACCAATTAACAACCTCACACACAATTTCTTAGTATCAAGCAAATCATAATTACCATGAGGCTTCAGAATATTCCCACAATTTCAAGACTCACAAGCTACCCTTTCCCATGTCAAGCTGAAGTATGGAGAAACATATATCTTGATAAATACTAGGAACTTCTCTGTACTTCTGATTATGAAAAGAATGGGGAGCTCATGATACATGGAGAGAGAGAGAGGAACCATGCTAAGGTGGATATTGATCATCAAATGATCCACCAAAACAAGTTGGAAAGATACAGATTGCAGTCAGTCAAGATGCTCTGACTTTCTCTCCCAGCTTCCCAATACTCTCCTTTTAATGGTCAAGTGATAAGTAAGCTGTTGTTAAGGCTATTAAGTAAGCAAGATGGGATTTACAGCAGAACTTTATACCTCAGGGTTTTCTTGGAGCTTCAGAGTCTGCTGATCAACATATTTACTCTTATCAGGGATGATGACCCAAGGATCTAGTGGACATGCCTCCTCTCCAGGCTAGCAAGTACCAACCCACAAGACCAAATGTCAGAGCTTGTTACACTTCCAAAAAAAGTCATGGAACAGAAAACAATGGTATGAAAATAACACACCTGTGTGATGTGATCACAACTCCTTGGCACAACTGCTCCACCAAGCCCTGGCCGACAAGCCACCACTTTAATATTCTTGCAATTCTTGCAAAGCAAAGTCACTGACGTAGCTTTTGCCTTTGTTCTTGAGGCTGCAATCACAATTCCTGTGATTTTCACCAACTTTGAAATTGAGCTGGCCTGCCAATTATACAGCCGCGATCTATAAGCAATTCAGCATACAAGAAGGTCATGAAGAAGGAGCTGACTCTACACATCATTTTTCAAGAGCATGGAAAAGCTGCAATTGACATTGATTGCATTTTGAGACAGAAAATGCAGTAGACTTTGTGTGCAATGAGGATGCTTAATTTTCTAAACTGACACTCCAGTTCTGGCCTTAGGCACAAGAACACAAAGAAGAGCTTTGTAGATATACAGCAGAAAGACTGAAGGCACAACCAAGGAGTATAAATGCATGTATTGGAACCCAGAAAGGGGGCAGGATTTTATGGACAGCAAGACAAGACAAGACAAGGCAATGCAACAAAGTTAAGTCATGAGCTTCAATTCTCTCACACACTTGAGGGAGAGAGGGTCCACTTACAGCAAGATTGCGAATGGAGACAGGACTCTCTTTGGAGGTCAAAAGCACCTGCACATCTCCAGTACTGGGCTCCTCCATCTCACCCCCTTCTCCAGGCACTTTGGACTTAAGCCCCACCAGTACTTCAGCTGCTGCAACCTCGAACTGCACACAAGCAAATGCACGAATCCAAGAAAAAACTGTTGACATAGCTGCTGAGTTTGTTCTTCTTCATTGATATGCAAGATGGAGTGTCAATAGCATGTCTTCAAATGGAGGGAGTCCATTGTTGGATCTCCAAAGGAACAAGAGCCTTAGGGTGAAGTGGAATATAAACGCAAGCGGTATTACCAAAGGAAGATACTCAGCAGGCATGCGGCGGAGTCTTTCAGAGAGAGCATCGTCGAAACTGTGCAAGTCTTCCAGTGCGACTTGTAAGGATTTTGGATTCTGCAGCAAGCTCTCCCTGTCCCAGATACCAACAATAGACCACAAGCAAGTCAGGACACAACGGCTCGGAAGATAGATAATTCATTGCGGCAGCAGAGCTGTAGCACTACGCTTGACGGCGGGCGACAAATTGTTGAAGGTGGTAAGAATAGCATCGTGTGTAAGTAAGACTGACTTACACACCGAAAGACGCATCCAAACTTCAACATCTGAACATCGTGTCTAGTCATCTGAATTTTAGATACGTCTAGCCACAGCCACAATCTACTTTCCCAAGGAAGCAACAGCATGAAAATCTGTAATGCGCAGTAGAAACAACCAAAAGCAAACACATGCATTGCGAAAAGCAGTGCGCCACACACACAAGAAAAAAAAGGAGCTTTCACACACATACCTGTAGGGAAAAGGACCTTTGACATCGCCATAACTGCGAATAAACTCCTTGAACTTGCGCTGCGAAGAGTGACGCGTGACAAGTTTATCGCCATTTTCATCACCTCCATCCTCCAGGTTCTGATCACTATAGAACACATTCCCTTCGTCCCAGCCCGACATCGCTTATCACCCTTCCACGATTGAGCGCAAATGTCACAGCGATAACGTAGTATTGCCTAGAAAACCAATCCCTCAAGAACGGAACAGAAGCGGGGCGGGCCCGGAGGGAGGTGTAGAATGAAGTACGAACTACCAAACTGAGTTCTGAAAATCACATTCGAAGCGCCAAAAGTTTCTTGTGCTACTCGATCGCATTCCAAACTCCCAAGGCAATGCGTGTGAATCGAAATGCGAGACGAGAAACAGCGATGGATGCACCGGTTGCTCGATCGATCGTTCTCGTGCGCTGCTGGGCCGGGCTGATTGTGCGTTTTGTTTTTGGCGCCAATTCTCCGACCAGTCCGGAAGTGAAGCGTGGTTGGAGAAGAAGGGCGGGAACCAACAGCGCAATTAGGTTTAGCCTTTTTTATTGGCGAAACCAAAAAATTCCAAAATCAAGTGATTTTGGAAAAAAAAAAAAAACAAAAAAAAACACAAAAAACAACAAAACAACAAAGAAAAAAAAAAAAAAAAAAA
>Ga0209611_10004077_pt1 | contig 25067 bp, 20 predicted proteins | sample S1TSphgellanicum_3_FD_187693 | JGI IMG/M metagenome (GOLD analysis project Ga0209611, IMG submission 187693) | Host-associated microbial communities from peat moss isolated from Minnesota, USA - S1T2_Fc - Sphagnum magellanicum MG (SPAdes) (version 2) | ecosystem: Host-associated > Plants > Peat...
GGCGTAGCTCAGTGGTAGAGCACAACCTTGCCAAGGTTGGGGTCGAGGGTTCGAATCCCTTCGCCCGCTCCAATTTTCTTCTTAAAAATCATAGCCGTAAGATGGCCCCTCCGGCCTATTTGGCTGCTTACATTCCCTCGCTGACGAAAATGTAAGCACTATGTAAGCATTTGAGCGAAAGCAGGGCGCGGTCCCAGCGGAGCCTGGCGTAGTGGTCCACCTCTAAATGCCTGACTAAGACCCTTCACCATCTAGCCTGCTCCAACGGGCGCGTGGGTGGACGGCGAAGGTGGAATGCAGTTTACGGGCGAACTGGAAAATAGAGGTTTCGCGTGACGGACAGTGGCGCCCAAAAATATTTCGTCGATCTCAGCCACCTGATCGAAGACGGCATGATCACCTATAAGGGGCTGCCAGCGCCGCTGATTTGCGACCATATTTCCCGGGTGCAGTCTCGCGCGACCTATGCGCCGGGAACGGAGTTCCAGATCGGCCGCATCGAGATGGTCGGCAACACGGGGACCTATATCGACACGCCCTTTCACCGATACGAAACAGGCTACGATCTGGCCGGCCTTGATCTGGACAGGGTGTCCAATGTCGCCGGCGTGGTCGTAGCCGCGCCGGCCAGCCAAGGGCGTTCGATTGACTGGAGGGCCTTCGCCGAGGTGGATGTGCTGGACAAGGCCGTTCTTGTGCATACCGGCTGGGACGCCCATTGGCGCACCGATCAGTATTTCGAAGGCCACCCGTATCTGACAGACGCCGCCGCGGCCTATCTGAAGGATCACGGGGCAAGACTGGTTGGGATCGATTCTTTCAATATCGACGACATCGCCAATCCTGCCCGGCCTGTCCATACGCGGCTGCTCGGCGCCGGCATCCCCATCGTCGAGCACATGACGCGCCTGGAACAACTGCCACCGACCGGCTTTAGCTTCTTCGCGGTCCCACCCAAAATATCCGGCATGGGTACGTTTCCGGTGAGGGCGCACGCTATCGTTGGGGGATGATGAGGCGCCGGATGAGGCGTGCGCCCGCTGGCGTCTTGCCGTGGATCCGGTTTCGCCGGCGCCTTTGGTTATGAGACCTATAAGAAAAGGTCGATTTTTATCCGTTCCGGCCGCCGTTACCGACAATCGGAACAATCCTTCCGCGCAAGTGAACGGAGAGGCAACCGATGTCGCATCATCCCGCCCCCCTTGAAATCCTGGGCCTGATTTCGACCAACTATGCGTCTGAGACCCACGCCCCAACGGGCAGCGAGATCGACAAGGCCTATGTCGGCGCCTTCGCGCGCGCCCATGAATACGCCGGCTTCGACCGGGTCCTGGTCGGCTATCGGGCGACCGCGCCAGACGGCTTCCAGATCGTCGCCTACGCCGCCCAGCAGACCACCAAGCTCCAGTTCCTGCTGGCTCACCGGCCCGGCTTCATCGCCCCGACCTTGGCCGCGCGCCAGCTCGCCACCTTGGACCAGTTCAGCGACGGTCGGCTGGCCGTCCACATTATCACCGGCGGGTCGGACGAGGATCAGCAACGGGACGGCGACTTCTTGGCCAAGGCCGATCGCTACGCCCGTAGCGAAGAATATATCTCGATCCTGAAGACAACCTGGACCAGCGCCGCCCCCTTCGATCACGAGGGCGCCCATTATCGCCTGAAGGGCGCCTTCTCCAGCGTAAAGCCCGTCCAGCGGCCGCATCCGCCAGTATTCTTCGGCGGTTCGTCAGACGAGGCCGTGGCTGTCGCGGGACGCCAGGCCGATGTTTACGCCCTGTTCGGCGAGCCGGTTGAGCAAGCGCGCGAGGTCATCGAGCGCGTACGCGCCTCTGCCGCCGCCAACGGTCGCCAAGTTGAGTTCAGCGTTTCGCTCCGTCCGATCCTGGGACGGACGGAGGCTGAGGCCTGGGCGCGGGCGGAGCATATTCTGGAGCAAGCCAAGGCGCTGCGGGCCGGGACGCCGTCACCGTTCTACTCTGGTAGCCGTAGCGAGGCGCGCGGCGCTCAGCGCCTGCAAGAGGCCGCCGCCGGCGGTCGGGTGCGCGACAAGCGGCTCTGGACGGAGATCGCGGCTCTAAACGGCGGCCAGGGCAATTCGACCTCGCTCGTCGGCACGCCGGATCAGGTGGTGGATTCGCTCCTCGACTATTACGACCTCGGCGTCACCAAGTTCCTATTCCGCGGCTTCGATCCCCTGGAGGACGCCTTGGAGTACGGCCGCTACCTGCTGCCGGCGCTCCGCGACGCCGTGGCCCATCGTGGCGCGCCTGCGATTTTGGCGGCGGAATAGGAGACGACGATCTTATGACGGTTCACATCTATGGCTCTTTCAAATCGCGGACGCGTCGAGTCATCTGGGCCGCGCTTGAGCTCGGTTTGGATTTTCAGCACATCCCCTACGCTTCGAAAGATCCCGTTCTGAGGGGCCCGGACTATCTGAGTATCAATCCGTTCGGTCGTATCCCGGCGCTTCGGGACGGCGATGTTCTTCTGTCTGAATCCCTCGCCATAAATCTCCACATCGCTAAACAGTATGACGGCGGCGGTGATCTCGCTCTCTACCCGGAAGCGAACGAAGCGGCGATCTTGCAGTGGACCCTGTTTGCGGCGAGCGACCTGGACCCTTGGGTCGGCCTGTTCCGCCAGCATTCAGCCTCGTTGCCGGAACCTGATCGCGTACCGCTGCTCGCCAAATACGGTCGAGAGGCATTGGAGCGTTCGCTTCAACATCTTGAGGCCGCGTTAACGTCCAAGTCCTTCCTGATCGGTGACAAATTCACGATCGCCGATCTCAACGTGGCCTCGGTGCTCCAGTTGCTGGTCTTGATAGACTACCCCTTCGACGCCTATCCCCATGTCGACGCCTGGCTTAAGGCCGCCTTGGCGCGGCCTGCAGCTCAGGCGGCGAAGGACTATCCCTGATTGGCGCGCCACGCCTTCATCGTAGGGGGCGCGGGGCAGATCGGACGCGCGACGGCTAAGACTCTGAGTCAGTCAGGCTGGCGCGTGACGATCGCGCACCGCGGCGCACGACCCGTGCCCATCGATCTGCTTGAGGAAGGGGTGTCGGTCGTTACGCTGGATCGTGACGCGCCAGGTGCGCTTCATCGGGCGCTCGGCTCCGGCGCCGACGCCCTCATCGATGTCACCGCCTATGCTGCAGATCACGGCCGCCAACTGCTGGATGTTCAGCACACGGTAGGCGCCTTTGTCGTGATCTCGTCGTCCAGCGTCTATGCCGACCAGGAAGGCCGCACGCTGGATGAAGCGGCCACAGGCGGCTTTCCTGAACTGCCTGAGCCGATACCAGAGACCCAGGCGACGGTCGCGCCAGGCCCAGCCACCTATTCGACCCGAAAGGTGGCGCTGGAGCGCACGCTGCTGGATGAAGCCGTTACGACGGTGACTATTCTACGCCCTGCGGCGATCCATGGCTTGGGCTCCGTCCATCCTCGGGAGTGGTGGTTTGTGAAGCGCATCCTGGACGGACGGCCTCTCATTCCCATCGCCTACCAAGGTGAAAGCCGGTTTCACACCACCGCCGTCGCCAACATCGCCGAACTGACACGAGTGGCGTTGGAGGCGCCAAGCCACCAGATTTTGAATATCGCCGATCCCACGGCGTCCAGCGTCACGCAGATCGCAGAGCTGATCGCCCAGCACATGAAATACTCAGGGACGATCATCGGACTGGCCGACGATGCGTTTCCGGCGAAGCTCGGACGAACGCCATGGTCCGTCCCGCGCCCCTTCGTGCTCGACACCTCGGCGGCGAGGGCGATCGGATATACGCCCGTGACGACCTATGCAGATGCGGTCGGGGCGATCTGCGACGAGCTGTCCGACGCGACGGACGGGAGACACTGGCGTGAGCGCTTCCCCGTCCTGGCCAGCTATCCCCGTGATCATTTTGACTATGAAGCGGAAGATGCTTTTTTATCTGGTTTGCGCGCCGTTATGCCGACCCACCGGCCTTGGAGACCATCATAGCCGCCGCCGAGGTACTCAGTGAGCGAGAGGATCTTCCACTCGGCTGAGCGCTCATAGGCCGTGCTGACTTCATTAGCCGTCAGATAGTTGTAATAGCGCCCATAGGCATCGCGCCCTTCGCGGTCTCCGGCTTTGAAATTGGCGAAGTGAAGCCCGCCCGGCCGGAGCGCGCGAAACACAAGCGACAAGATGCTCGAAAGCGCGGGTCGGGGCACGTGAAGCAGGCTGGCGTTCGCCCAGACCCCATCGTACTCGTTCGTCGCGTCGAGTTCGTCGAACCGCATCACGCGTACCGGGCGACCTATGCGCGCCTCAGCCTGGTGGGCGATCTCCGGGACGCCGTCCGTGGGGTCGATCTGGAAACCCCGGGCTAACATTTCCTGGCTGTCTCGACCGCCGCCGCAGCCGAGTTCAAGAATGCGGGCGCCCGGTAAGAGACGCTGAAGAAAGGCGTCCAGGCCCCGGCTTGGGCGGTTTGGCCCGCTGGCCGCATAGACCGGCGCTTCATCGGCGTAGAAGCCGCGCGTCGTTTGATCGAGGGCGGCCTGATGGAAGTTTTGGAGCGGGGATGACGCCATATCCTCAGCGTGAAGGCGGCTTGAGCCTCAGGCTTCATGATGCAAGGTCAATAGAGCTAGACTTTGAATCGCAGGTGAGCAAACGAGTTTCTTGAGGCCCGATTATGAGGCCAATTGATATTGAATGATCGGTCGCCGTAACCGGCCCGATAAAGCCGGGAACGGGCGGCGGCTGGAAGCTTGCCGCCAGCTCAAGCTGGCTATTCGCCCAATTCAATTGCCTTTTGCGTTCGCAGCGGTGGATAGAACGCGCCTGATTTAGGGCGGAGGGCTGCAGCTCATGACGACCGTAGTGATCACCGGCGCGGGGCGGGGCATCGGCTTGGCCTTGGCGCGGAGCTACGTGGCTGCGGGCGCGACGGTGATCCGAACGCTACGCGATCCAACCGCCTCGGCTGAGCCTGCCCTGGGCGAAGTTCTGCCGCTGGAGGTCGCCGACGCCGGTTCGGTCGCGGCCCTCGCGGAGGCTCTAGCTGACCGACCCATCGACGTGCTCATCAATAACGCCGGCATCATCGGCCCGCAGGGCCCCTCGTCGCTCGACACCGATTTCGATGGTTTTCTCGACACGCTCAAGATCAACACCCTGGGCCCGCTGCGGGTGACCCAAGCTTTGCTGCCCAACTTGCGACTGTCTAAGCACGCGCCGCGGGTCGCGATCATCTCCAGCCGCATGGGTTCGCTCAGCTACGCCAAGTCCGACGATATAGCTTACCGAGCGTCGAAGGCCGCGGTGAACAAGATCGCCCAGGCGCTGGCCACCGACCTGGCGCCCGAAGGCATAGCAGTCGCCTCCATCCATCCCGGCTGGGTGCGCACCGACATGGGCGGCGCCGACGCCGACATCGATCCGGTGACCAGCGCCGAGGGAGTTAAGGCGGTGATAGATGGCCTGTCGGTGGCGAACACGGGCCGGTTTTGGAATTACGACGGTACGGAGAGGGCTTGGTGAGCGGATTTAAGGGATAGCGCCGCCGCGGCGTTTGACGCCTTCCAGATAAAAGACGTGGAAGACATCGGGAGCCAAGGTGCAGGTTGTGGACGCCAGCCCTGCGTTCCTCAGCCGCCCTGTCCTAATCTGGTTTCTGGTGAGGGTCGATCTCGTGAATCGGCAAGTCCCAGTGGTTCAGCGTCAGTTCCCAGCGGCGCTGATCCTCGGCGGCCTCGGCCGCGCGGTCGGGGAACAGCTGGCGATCGACCTCGCCTTCATGGGTCGAACCGGCCCAGTTTGGATAGGTGATGATGATCCGATAGTCCCAGCGGGCGTCTTCGCTCGTGTGCAGGCCTGGCCGCTGGACGATGTAGGTGGAAACGTAGCCAAGCTGCTTTTCACGATCAAGAATGGCGATTTGATACTTCTGAAAGATTTTCCACCACTCGGCTTGATAGCCGTATTTGACCTTGTAGACCCATTCAACCTGATAGGGCTTCGTCGTGGGGTCCTGAGCCGTGGCGGCCCCTATGGGGAGGGCGACGACGATAACGGCGGAAAGGATGGCCGATAGTCTTGGATGACGCATGGGGAACCCCCTATTCTGCGGCGATGGCCAGCGGGCTGCCGTGGCGATGGGTGGGAATGGGTAAGCCCAGATGACCGCGTAGCGTCTTGTGTTCGTACTCGCGGCGGAAGAGGCCCCGCGCCTGAAGGAGCGGGACGACCCGTTCGCGGAACAGGGCGAAGTCGGCCGGCGTGCTCACGCGCAGATTGAAGCCGTCTGCCGCGAAGCCTTCGAACCAGCGTTCGATCTCATTGGCGATGGTCAGAGGCGAACCGACAAAGTCCGACCGCCAGGTCCCGAAGCGATAGGCCGCCTGGCGAAGCGTCAGCTTCTCGTCCCGCGACGTGCGGATGATGCGCTCGGCATGGCCCTTGTAGCTGTTCAGGCTGAGGCCGGAGACGTCGGGGAACAGCTCATCCAGCGGGTACTTGCTAAAGTCGTGATAGCCGAACGCCCGACCCAGTTGGACCAGCAGCTTGCCGATCTCCAGCTTGCCGCGCAGCGCGTCCGCCTTGGCCTGGGCCTCCTCATCGGTTTCGGCGATGATGGGCGACAAACCGGGCATGACGGTGATGAGGTCGGGATCGCGCCCTAGCGCTGCTGCGCGCCCCTTGAGGTCGGCATAGTAGGCTTGGGCGGACTCGTAACTATCGACGCCGGCGAAGGTCCCTTCCGCAATGGCGGCGCCCAGATCGCGGCCGGCGCTGGAATCGCCGGCCTGGAAGATGACGGGCTGGCCTTGGGGGGAGCGGGTCAGGGCCAAGGGCCCGGCGACTGAGAAGAACTCCCCTTTGTGGTTCAGGGCGTGCTGCTTGGATTTATTCAGGAAAACGCCGGCCGCCTTGTCGCGCGGAAAGGCGTCGTCCTCATAGCTGTCCCACAGACCCTGCACGACCTCGACGAACTCCCGCGCGCGGGCATAGCGCACGGCGTGGTCGAAATGCTCTTCTCGACCGTAGTTCTTCGCCGCGCCCTCCAGGCCTGTGGTGACCACGTTCCAACCCGCACGGCCCTTCGAGATATGGTCAAGCGATCCAAATTGGCGCGCGACGTTATAGGGCTCCCAATAGGAGGTGGTCAGAGTGCCCACGAGCCCGATCCGAGACGTTGAGACCGCAAGGGCCGAAAGCAGCGTCAGCGGTTCCAGCCGGTTCAGGAAGTGGGGGGCGGTATCTGGGGTGATGAAGGGGCTATCGACGATGAAGACCAGATCGAACTTGGCGGCCTCGGCCAGCCGAGCGTTCTCAATGTACCAGTCGATATTGACGCTGGCGTCGCCCGGCGTCTCAGGGTCCCGCCAGCCGTTTTGATCCATGCCGACGCCTTCCAAGATGGCGCCCAGTTTGAGTTGTCGCGTCGATATGTCGGTCATGGGCGTCGCCTCGGATAAGAAGGAAAACCTTAGGACCCAGAGGCTGACGGGGATAACGATGTGTTCTCATAGTCATCTTGAGCGGAGATTATGGTCTCCGCTGAAGGCGAAACGAGCCGTAAAATAACGGCTCTGGACGTAGGGTGAGTCTACAAATTATCGGCTCGATGCAGGAACTCTGCGGGGGTGACCATCCGGAAGCTCAAGCGCTAATCGAGCTCAACCATTTCAGCTTTGACGGCCGAGATAGCCTGGCCAGAGCGAGGCTGACTTCATCCGCCTTCAGATTATTTTCGTTGCTCCGACCGGTCCGTTTCGTCAGGTTTATGCGTCGCTTGTGCGCCGCCGCGCGTGGTTGAGGAGGCGAGCATGGTCCTGTCTCAATGGGAACTGATCTTACGTCTGCTTCTCGCTGCCGGGCTTGGCAGCGTGATCGGGATTGAGCGCGAGCGCTTGGTGTGGGCGGCGGGTTTGCGCACCCACATGCTTGTCTGTGTCGGCTCCTGCCTTATGATCATCGTGTCGGCCTATGGCTTTAACTCGGTGTTGGGGCCGCATGTGGTGCTCGATCCGTCCCGTGTGGCGGCTCAGGTGGTGTCGGGCATCGGCTTTCTCGGCGCGGGATCGATCATCCTTCGCAATGAGGCCGTTAAGGGGCTAACCACGGCGGCCAGTATTTGGGCGGTCGCCGGCATAGGTCTCGCCTCGGGCGCTGGGCTTTACACTGCCGCTGTCGCGTCTACCCTGATTATTCTAGGTATATTGGCGGGGCTCAAACCGTTCGGGGAGCGGTTTCGCGCGACCCGCACAGCGCTGCAGCTGCAACTTCTCAGCCGACGCGGCGAGATGAGCGTGGCCGTGCTGGAACAGGCTCTTGGCCGCCGCTCGGCGCGGATCAAGCAATTGATCATTCAGAATGCTGACACGGAGGGACAGGATTTCGTGAAGGTGACCCTGACTCACGCGTCGCTAAGAGATAGCGCTGAAATCGTCCGCGCTCTTGAAGCCTTGCCGGCCGTCTTCACGGTGCGGGAAGTGAGAGCCTAGATTTGAATAGGGCGCTATTCAGCCCAACGCGATTAAGCTTTTCCTCTAAAGTGACTGAATTGATTCGCAAAAGAGCCTGAGGAGGCGTGCGTCGATGACCGTGACTTGCGCGCCCACATGCCCGGTCGGCAACCAAGCGTCCAAGACACAGTATGCAGCGCTCCCCTATCGGTACGGCGATGCTGGCGATCTGGAAATCCTCCTCGTGACAACCCGAGAGAGCCGCCGCTGGGTCATCCCAAAGGGCTGGCCCATGAAGAAGCGTGCGCCTTGGCGGGCGGCTGAACGGGAGGCGCTTGAGGAAGCGGGAGTCGAGGGCGTCATCGCGAAGAAACATCTCGGCGGTTATCACTATGTCAAACGCGGTCCGAATGGCGAGGCGTGGCCTTGCGAGGTGATCGTTTATCCCCTGGAGGTTTGTCATGAACGGGCCTCCTGGAGGGAAGGGGGGCAGCGGTCTCGCAACTGGTTCAGCGCCGCCGATGCCATGGAGTTGGTTGAGGAGCCTGACCTGAAGCTGTTGATCGGATCACTGAAACACAGCGCCTCCATCAACTTCCAATCGCGGGGCGAATTTGGAGTCTGACTCCGCCACAGCTCAGCTGAAGCGGCAGCCATAAATTCTTGGTTCTGAAACTCGATCCGCATCGCCTAACTGACCGCATGAAGCCGCTCGACCAGGCCCCGCTAAACCAGTTCGCTGGTGTACGATTTGTGCTGACGGATATGGATGAAACCCTGACCTATCAGGGTCGCCTATCGGCCCTGACCTATAACGCCCTCGAACGGCTGCAGCGAGCCGGGCCGAAGGTCATTCCGGTGACGGCGGCGCCTGCCGGCTGGTGCGATCAGATGGCGCGGATGTGGCCCGTCGATGGTGTGATCGGTGAAAACGGTGGGGTATTCCTCCAGCGGGACGTCAGCGGTCATGGTGTCGTCCGAACCTTTTGGAATGCAGACCTCGCGTCTACAACAGAGCGGCTGATGGCAATGAGGGCGCGGCTGAGCGCGTCTCTTGCGTTCGCCGAAGTCGCAGACGATCAGCCGTTCCGCCTGACTACGCTTGCGTTCAAGGCGCCCGACCGGCCATCGGAGCAGCAGGCCCTGTTGATGGCTCTACGGGAGGCAGGGGCCGACGCGACTGTAAACAACCTGTGGGTGCTCGGGTGGTTAGGCGGTTTTGACAAGCTGCAGATGGCGCGACGGGTTTTGCTGGACGTCTACGATCTCGATATCGACGTCGAGCGCGATGCGGTGCTTTATGTCGGCGATTCGACCAATGACGCCCCGATGTTTGAGTTTTTCCGCCACGCGGTCGGCGTCAGCACAGTGCGGCGCTACCTGTCCAGCCTTTCAACGCCGCCGCAATGGATTACGGACGGGCCTGGCGGCGATGGCTTTGTGGAGGTGGCGGAGGTGGTTATCTCCGCTATTGGGCGATCTACGCCCTGAAGACGCAACATCCATCCTGAAGAGGCGGCGTCCACGCGGTGCGCGGACGCCGCATAGACCCTAGAGATCGCGATAGAGCGTTTCGTCTGCGATCAACACGCGCTGCATCAGGCGCGGGAAGTCGCCGTAGTTGCGCACGGCGTAGTGGACGGCGGCGCGATTATCCCAGAAGGCCACCGAACCCGGCCGCCAGGAGAAGCGGACCTGATTTTCCGGCTTTTTGTAATGATAGAGGATCTCGCTCAGAAGCGCCTTGCTGTCGGCGATATCCAGGCCGAGCACATGCGGGCGCTGGGTGTAGTTGACCCACAAGATCTTCTCGCCGGTCTCGCGATGGGTGCGCACGATCGGGTGCGCGACGATGGGATAGTCGTGGCCCAGCTTGGTCAGGGACCGGCGGAAGTCGTGGCTGACATGGAGGCCCTCAAGTTTCGTCTTTAAGGCGTCGGGCAGGCCCTGATAGGCCAGGTGGGCGTCGACCCATATGGTGTCCCCGCCGACTTCGGGCAGGGTGACGGCGCGCAACACTGCGCCCCAGGCCGGCACCAGACGCCAGCTGGTGTCGGTGTGATAGCCGGACTCGACGCTTGTGGGATCGGGCGTGCGGTCCTGCTCGGCGAAATCGATCGCCGCGATCCGGTGAAGCTGCTGGATGTTGTCGTGCCGCTTGACGCTTGGATGGGTGTACAGCGGGCCGAAGCGATTGGCGAAGGCGGCGTGCTGCTCGTCGTTGAGGTTTTGATCGCGGAAGAACACCACCTTGTAGCGCAGGATGGTCGCCTTGATAGCGTCGCGAACGGCGTCGGAGATGGGGCGGCTTATGTCCACCCCATGAATTTCGGCGCCGATCGTCGGCTGCAAAGGACGCACGTCGAGCTGTAAGGCTTGCGTATCTGGATTAACGGTTTGGGCGGCGACTGACATTCGATAGCTCCATTTTCTTAGTATATCAGCAGAATTTAGTCTTGCGTTATTGACTTTGATCGTCCCAAGCGGGGGATCAAATTGTCTTTTCTCAAGGTTGAGTCGCGAACATTAAATAGTCCGCGCTCGGCGTTAGAACTTCACCCCGAGACGGCCATAGTAGAAGCCGCCGGTCAGGCCGAAGGGTGAGTTGGTTCCGTAGATGCTGGCGCCCGAGGTCGGGACGCCGTACTCGGCGGCCGAATAGCCCGGCGCGCCGGTCAGGGTCGTATCGACTGCGACTTCACTGGGCTTGCGATCGGGATAGACGTTCAAAATATTGTTTGCGCCGACCGCCAGGGTCACACTGCGGGTGAGTTCGTAGGACACCTCAAGGTCGGTGATCCACTTCGGTGAGAAGTGCCAGTCGTTGGCTTCGACCGTACTCGGCTCGTCATAGGGGCCGTAGCGGGTTTCCAGCAGGTGCAGCCGCCACTTGTCCTTCGTCCAATCCGCGCCGAGCTGTAGGCGGTCTTTGGGCGTGGACTCGGTCAGTTGTCGCTGGGACTGGCCGTTGAACTCCACATAGCCATAGCCGTTCAGCACCGCCGGGTTGGCCTTGATGTGGGCGATCGTGCTGGAATTCAGCGAGTAGGACACGCTCCAGTGCACGATGCCGAAGCGGTTCAGGTCCTGCTTGTACTCGCCGACAAGGTCGACGCCGTCGGTGCGGGTGTTCACCGCATTGGTGAAATATTGGGCTGCGCCGAGGCCGGAGAAGCCGAGCGGCGCTAGGATATGCTGAACCTCAGTCCCTGTAATCTGAGAGGATTTGACGATGCGGTTATTGATGTCGATCTCATAGACGTCGGCGGTCAGGCGCAGGTTATGCGTCGGCTCATAGGTAATTCCGCCTGAGTAGTTGGTGGACTCTTCTGGCTTCAGCGGCGTTGCGCCAAGGGCTGCGGCGATCGAGCCGTTGGCCGGCAAGAACTTGGATTGCAGTGAGTACTGCTGTCCGGTCGAGGTGAAGCCGATGGTGTTCTGGGTGGTGGAGAAATACTCCTCCGCCAAGGACGGCGCACGGAAGCCGTTGCTGATCGAACCACGCAGCGCAAGGCCGGGCAGGATTTCATAACGGCTGGTCGCCTTGCCGCTGATCGTATCGCCCGAGCTGTCGTCATAATGCTCCGCCCGGCCGGCTACGCCCACGTACCAGGGTTTGGTCAGGTTGGTCCCCAGATCGACATAGGCGGCGTAGTTGTTGCGGCTGTGGGTGCTGGCGTCTGCTGGCGTCGTGCCCGTAAACGATTGCAGTCCGGCCTGGGGCAATTGGCCATGATAGAGGTTGTCGAAGGGCGTGCCTCCGTTGGGGATGACGTATCCACCGTCGATATAGGAGTTCGGCTCGCCGGCCACTTCGGCGAACTGCTCCCAACGATGCTCAAAGCCCCAGGACACGTCCAAGGGCTTGGCGAGCCCGATATTGAAGCCTCTCGTCACGTCCAGATTGTTGGTCCACTGATCAAAGATCTGCTCGCCGATGTAAAAGCTGGTTTGGGTTACGCTGGGGCCGAGCGACGCGTTCAAGGTGTTGTCCGCGCCGAGCCTTGCGAAGTCGCGGCCGTAGGTGGAGCTGGCGTCCCAACGCCAGCCAAACAGCGCGCCCTTCACACCGGCGGCCACCTGGAAGTCGGTTTGGTGAATCAGGCGATAGGCTTGAAACCCGTTCGGAAAGATTTGCGGCAGGGACGACAGGTCATCGGGCCGAAAGGCGCCGCGGGCGTCCTTGATATTGCTGAAGCTCAGCGTGGTGAAACTGTAGGCCTCGAGCCCGTCGCCCACCGGGGTGGACAGATTATAGGACAGGTTCAAGCCGTTCAGCAGCGTGGAGTCGCCATAGGCTGAGCCATAGTTACGGTTCGCCGTGGCTTCGCGGGGATCGGGCTGACCGTTGACCAGGGGGTAGAGCAGGCCAGTTGCCGGACCGTCCGATATCGCCGTCGCCGGGTCGTGGTGGACGTAGGAGGCGGCGAAGTTGATGAAACCTTTGAAGAAGTCGTGGCCGACGTCGAACTCCTCCTGCTCCAGCTGGCCCTCGCGGCTATAGGTCTGACCGGCGGTAGTGTCCGCAGAGCCGCCGTGGGCGCTGTCCTTCAGGATGATATTGATCACGCCGGTGATCGCGTCCGAGCCATACTGCGCCGCAGCCCCGTCCCGCAGATATTCTATGTGGTCGATGGCGCTGACGGGCAGCAGATCAAGGTCCACCGGCGTGGAGCCGCCGGCGATGGTGGCCAGGTTGTTGATCAGGGCCGTCGTGTGGCGGCGCTTGCCGTTCACGAGCACCAGGACATAGTCGCCGCTAAGGCCGTCTACCGCGATGGGCGGCACGCTGGCCGAGGTGCCGCCGCCGTTCTGGGCGGGCAGCGTCAAGGAGGGGATTTCGGCCCCTAGGATTTCCTTCAGCCCCGTTTTGCCGGTCTCGGTAAGTTGCTGGGCGCTGACGATATCGATGGGCACAGGGCTGTTGGCGTTGGTGCGCGGCTGGGTTCCCCGCACCCCTGTAACGATCACCTCCTCGACCTGGGCGGCGTCGGTCGTTGCGGGCGCGGCCACATCGGCGGCGCGGGCGCCGGACCCCGCCAAGAGCAGGCTCAAGCCCACCTGCGCGGCGCCGACCAGAAGTCGGCCCTTCAATTTCGTCATATGAAAATCCCGTCGATCCCGATTTCGACCGCGCCGCCTCTCCGGGCGGTCTCGATCCGTAAAAATGATATCGGTGATAAGGGATCGATCAATGGGGCTTAGTCGACAGCAATAAAGCTGATCTTGGCGCTAGCATTTCTCCATATCAGCCGCGAGAATTGAGCAAATTAATCTTGCTCATATAGGCCTTCATGGCGAATTCAGCTTATAGAGTGTTCCCTATAGAATGATATGACAATATCAACTTGGCAAAAGCGGCTGTGTGCGGCGGCCGTCCCAAGGGAGCTTCGCCTCAGGTCGAGCGCTCGCGCTCAGAGCCGTTCTGCAGGTCGGCTCTGAATTTCTGAAGTCCGACTTTTGCACAGGGAGGCTATCGTATTCCGACCAGAGTTTTTTGATCGAGGCGTGTCGGATGCCAACTCAAGAAAAACTTCGCACCCTTATAGTTTTCAGCGAGGGATTGATTTTTTAACGGGCTGAACTGGCATATATGGCGCTCGGACAATCATCTATGACGCATACTAAACAATATAGCGAGAAATAATAATTTAGATATAGGCGTCATGTCTGCGATGGGTAGGTCCCAAACATATCGACGGCCTGAAATGACAAACGAAGACGACGGCGAGATTGACGACGAGTCGCCGCGTTCCACCGCAAGGCGCGCTCTGATCGTCAGCGGGGCGGGCGTCGCGGCCTTAGGCGGCTTGGCGTACTGGGGCTTGCGAGGGCATGGCGCTAAGTCCGCCGCCGCTGCCCAGAAGGGTGGTGAACTGGTCGTCGCCTTCGACGGCACGTCGAGTTCGAGGTTTGGTTTCGATCCGCACAATTCCGGCTTCGCGCCGCACAACCGGATTATACGGTCGATCTACGACAATCTAACGGTGCTGCTCCCGGACCAAACAATTGGGCCCTGGTTGGCGCAGTCGTGGGAGATATCCCCAGATCGTACACGCTACGATTTCACCTTGCGTCCGGGCGTCCGGTTTCATGACGGGACCGCGTTCGACGCGGCGGCGGTAAAGGCGAATTTCGACCGCCTCGTCGATAAGTCCAATACGCTCTATTCGCGCCAGAGCCTTGGCCCCTATGCGAGTTCGCAAGTGCTGGCGCCCAACCGGCTGCGGGTGATCTTGTCGGAGCCCTATGAGCCGCTGTTGCGCAATCTGTCCATGACCAAGCTGGCCATTGTTTCACCGGCCGCGGTCAAAAAGTACGGCAAGGTCTTTGCTCAAAATCCGGTGGGAACGGGTCCTTTCCGGTTCGCCGGCCTGACCCAGGGAACCGAGATCGGGCTGGAGCGAAACCCTGACTATCAATGGTCGCCCTCGACCGCCGCTCATAACGGCCCGGCGCTTCTCGACCGTCTGACCTTCAAGAACGTGCCCGAGGAGGCGACCCGCGTCGCGGTGCTGCAAAGCGGCCAGGCGCTCGCCGCCGACTTGATCCCGCCGCAGAACATATTGGCGCTGAAGGCCGATCCGAATTTCCAGTTGCTGGAGAAGGAGCTGCTGGAGACCAACTATTCGCTCGGGCTCAATGTTGCGAAGGCGCCTTGGGATGACGAGGACATTCGCCTTGCGGTGCGGCTGTCCCTCGACATCGATGAGATCGTGAAGGTGATCTATCTGGGAACCCTCCCGCGCGCCTGGTCGCCCCTGTCGCCCTCCATGTTCGGTTCGGCGGAAAAGGAGCTGACCGGGAGCTGGAAATCCGATCCGGTGCGGGCGCGGGAAATCTTGACCCAAAAGGGCTGGATACCTGGCCCCGATGGCGTTCGGGTGAAGGACGGCAAGCGTCTGACGATCAGCTTCATCGACACCCAGGGCAACCGGGAAAAGCGACTGGACGTCGTGCAACTGGTGCGCCGGCAGCTCGCGGCGAGTGGGATCGACCTCAACATCGATAGCGAGCCTGGCGGTTCCTACGCCGCCAAGATCACCGCCAATGATTTCGATATGGCCGGCGGCGCCAGCTTTCACGCGGATCCGGACATCTTACGCACCGCCTATACGCCCAGCGTCCGTTCCGCTCTGACCGGCAACAAGGTGGTGGACCCGGAGATCATCGCCTGGCTGGCGGCGGGCGCCCGCGAGGCCGACCTGACGCGGCGGGCCGAGTTCTACCGCAAGGCGCAGCGCAAGATCATCGCAAAGACCTACGCCATCCCGATCTACATCCTGATCTACAACTTCGCTGTCTCCCGGCGCGTGCATGGCGTGACTATCGACGCCCACGGGTTTCCCGAATTCCACGGCGCATCGATCAGCAGCTGAAACGGGAGAACGGCATGGGTTACGTTTCAAAACGCATTTCAGGGGCTTTGTTCGTCGTGTTCGGCGCGGTGACCCTGATCTTCATCGTTCTCTATTGGCTGCCGGGCGACCCTGCCCAGTTGATCGCCGGCGACGACGCCTCGCCGGCTCTGGTCGCCCGCCTGCGCGCGCAGCTCGGCTCAGATCAACCGCTCTGGACCCAATATATTCATTATATTCAAGGCTTGGCGACCGGCGATCTGGGCCGCTCGTTCGCGACAGGTGAATCCGTGTTCTCGAGGTTGGCGGCCCAGGCGCCCGCGACCTTGGAACTGGCGGCGTTCTCACTCTTGGTCACTGTCGTGCTTGGCGTGATTTTGGGGATGGTGTCGGCCGTCCACCGCAACGACTGGATCGACACCACCATCCAGTCGGTGATGCTCGCGCTCGCCTCCATGCCGAGCTTTTGGCTCGGCATCCTGTTTATTCTGATCTTTTCCGTCTGGCTGCGATGGCTGCCGGCGATCGGCAACGGTAGCGTGGCGCAGCTTATGCTGCCCGTGGCCACCATGGGTCTGGCGTCGGCCGGGCGGCTGGCGCCCATGGTGCGCAACAATTTGGTCGAGGTGCTCGATGAGCCCTTCGTCGCGACCTTGCGCGCCAAGGGTTTGCTGGAACGACCTGTGCTCTACCAACACGTTTTGCGTAGCGCCCTGATTCCCACGGTGACCTTGCTGGGCGTGATCGTTGGCGAGTTGCTCGGTGGGCTGGTGGTGATTGAAACCCTGTTCGCCCGTCAGGGCCTTGGGCGGATCATCGCCGAGGCGATTGGGAACAAAGACATTCCCATGGTTCAGGGCGCGGTCCTGTTCTTCGCGGTGGTCTACGTCACGATCAATCTGTTCGTGGATCTATCCTATCGCTGGATCGACCCACGGATCGCGCTTTGAGGAGCCGGTCGCTATGAATGTTCAGGTCCAACGTCCCTTTGTTCCCGTCGTCGAGGCCCCTGAAGGTGTCGCCAGACCAAGGCGGTTGAAGCGGCCGGTCCCGCGACGGATCCCCTTTGACGTCATCCTGCCGTCCCTGATGGTCGCGGTTTTGTTGCTCTGGGCGCTCGTTCCAAGCTGGTTCGCGCCGTTCGCGCCGACGGATATGGATCAGACTGCGATCCTGCAGGCGCCCAGCGCGAGGCATCTGCTCGGTGCGGATCACCTCGGTCGCGACGTGTTCAGCCTGATCGTCTACGGCGCCAGACAGTCTCTCCTGGTCGCGGCCGGCGCGGTCGTGATCAGCCTCTTGATCGGGGGGATATTCGGGCTGATCGGCGGCTATGCGGGTGGCGTCGTCGATCTGGCGCTGATGCGGCTGATCGATATCTGGATGTCGGTGCCCAACGTGCTGCTGGTTATTATCCTGGCCACAGCCCTTCGACCCAATCTCCATAACGTCATTTTGACCATAGGCCTCGTGCTATCTCCCCATTTCGCCCGGGTGCTGCGGGCGCAGGTTATCGCCGTCAGGCACAGGCCCTTTGTCGAGGCCTCAAGGTCCATCGGCGCATCCCACCTGCGGCTTCTGTTTCGTCACATCCTTCCCCATACGCTTCCGCAGGTTCTGGTGATGGTCACCTTGTACGTGGGCGGGGCGATGTTGCTGGGTACCCTGCTCAGCTTTATCGGCCTGGGGGTCGTCAATGACCGCCCGGACTGGGGATATCTGCTGAGCCAAGGGCGCAGCTACCTGACCGTGGCCTGGTGGTTCGCCACCTTCCCAGGACTAGCCATCACGCTTGCGGTAATTTCGACCAATCTCCTGGGCGAGGCGCTGCGCCGGCGCCTCGATCCGCGCGCGCAGCTCCGGTGACGTTTGCAGCATGACAGACCTTTTGGAGATAGACTCCCTCTCCGTCGGCTTGCCCTCGCGGGCGGGCGGCGTCCAGGTACTGGACGGAATCGACCTGACCCTTGCGCCCGGCGAAACGGTATGCCTGGTCGGCGAGTCCGGTAGCGGCAAGACGGTCACCGCCATGTCGGTGATGCGCCTGCTCGATTACAAGGGCGCCAAGATCACGGACGGCGAGGTCCGCTTCGAACAGCGCGATCTGGCGAGCCTGACGCAGCGCCAGATGAGCGTGCTGCGCGGTCGCCGCATCGGACTGGTGTTTCAGGAGCCGATGACGGCGCTCGATCCCCTGTTCACCATCGGCGATCAGATTATCGAGACCTTGCTGCGCCATCGCCGGGCGACCCGCGCCGACGCCCGCAAGCAGGCGATTGCGCTCCTTGAGCGGGTCAAGATCACAAACCCCGAGCGAACGGTCGATCAACATCCGCATCAGCTCTCGGGCGGCATGCGCCAGCGCGCGATGATCGCCATCGCACTCGCCTGCAAACCCAAACTCCTGATCGCCGACGAGCCCACCACCGCGCTCGACGTGACGATCCAGGCTCAGATCCTGAAGCTGCTGAAGGATATTCAGGCCGAAACGGGCATGGCGCTCCTGCTGATTACCCATGATCTGGGGGTTGCGGCCACCATGGCCGACCGGGTGGTGGTGATGTACGCCGGCCATATCGTCGAGAACGCCCCGGTGGCGGAAATTTTCGCTCATCCGCGCCATCCCTACACGCGCGGACTGCTGCGCTCGGTGGTCGGGGAGGGGTTGGCGCGCAACGAGCGGCTCTATTCGATTGAGGGCTCTATTCCGGATGTGGCGCACTTGCCGGACGGATGTCGCTTCCACCCCCGCTGCCCACGCGCAACCCACCAGTGTCAGTCTGTCAGTCCGCCGCTGTCGCAATCGGGCCCAGGCCATGTCGCTTGTTGGCATCCCCACGAGGAGCCCTTCATCCGCGAGGCCCTGACCGGGCGCCTGATCGCAGTTCCCCCTCCGCCAATTGACGTCGCGGCCAAGCCTTTGGTTCGCGCGGCGGGACTAAAGAAGCACTATTCCGTCGGCCCCGCCTGGCCCGCCGCCCGGCGATCATGGGCTCATGCTGTCGATGGCGTGACCTTCGATATTCGCGAAGGCGAGACCTTGGGCCTGGTCGGCGAGTCGGGCAGCGGCAAGTCCACCCTGGGCCGATTGCTGCTCCAGCTTGAGCGGCCCACCGCCGGCCACGTCGAATTCGACGGCCAAAATCTTGCCAAACACGACCGGCGGACGCTGCGGGCGACGCGTCGCCACATGCAGATGATTTTTCAGGACCCCTATGGATCCATCGATCCTCGCTGGACAATCGGCCAGTCGATTGGCGAGCCGTTGGCGATCCATGAGAAGCAGACGGCTTCAGAGCGCCGTGATCGGGTTCGCAGCTTGCTCTATTTGGTCGGCCTCGATCCCACCTGGGACCGACGCTATCCGCACCAACTGTCGGGCGGCCAGCGTCAGCGGGTGGCCATAGCCCGCGCCATCGCCCTTAATCCCCGCTTCATTGTTGCGGACGAGGCGGTCTCTGCGCTGGACGTCTCGGTCCGCGCCCAGGTCGTCAATCTATTGGAGGACATCAAGGCGCGATTAGGTCTGACCTATCTGTTCATCGGGCACGAACTCAACCTCGTGCGCCACGTCTCCGACCGGATCGGCGTGATGTATCTCGGACGCTTGGTCGAGATCGGTCCGGCCGACGCCGTGTTCCGCCGCCCGGCTCATCCCTATACACGCTCCTTGATCGCGGCCGTTCTCGAGCCAAATCCGGCCAAACGTAACGCCGCCCCGACCCTTGAGGGCGAGCCGCCGTCGCCTAAGGCGCTCGCTCGCGGCTGCCGCTTCCAGAGCCGCTGTCCGTTGGTGAGCGCGCATTGTCGGGAAGAGGAGCCGTCGCTATCCACCGTCGATGGCGCCCACGCCGTCGCCTGCCATTATCCCCTATGACGCCGGAAATCGACGTCCGCGCCATGCCGCGGGTGCTCCGCCGGATCGTGAACCTTGCATTGGAGCAGCGCGGTCGGCTTGCCTTAGCGCTCGCCTGCGCCCTGGGCTCGGTGGTGTTCAGCCTGGCCATGCCGAGACTGCTCGGCGCGGCGGTGGATGAGGCTCAAGCGCTGCTGGGCCAGGGGGCGGCCCATGCGACGGCGGCGCGCTTGGCGCTCCTTCGGCTAGCCGGCTTGCTCATTGTGACCAGCAGCCTGCGTGGCGTGTTGACCATGGCCTTCGGCTACCAGGCCGAATATCTGAGCCAACAAGTTGGCTATCGCCTACGCCTAGTGTTCTTCGAACAGATTCAGCGTCTCAGCTTCAGCTATCATGACCGCGTCCACTCCGGCGACCTGATCACGCGGGGTATGTTGGACATTGAGGGCGCGCGCGTTTTCATCGAGCAGGGGCTGGTGCGCGGCGCCATGCTGCTGATGCTGGCTGCGGCCTCAATCGCCCTGTTGCTCCACACCGATCTCGTTGTGGGCGCCTTGGCCTTGAGCTTCATTCCCTTCTCGATCTGGCGGTCGATCCGGCTGGGCTATTGGCTGCGGATCAGCTGGATGCAGTTGCAAGGCCTGATGTCGATCCTGACTCGCACTATGGAGGAGAATCTCCAGGGCGTTCGGGTGGTGCGGGCTTTCGCCGCCAAGCCGTTCGAGATGATCAAGTTCGACCAGGCCGGCCAGGCGGCGCTGCGTCTTTCAAACCGGCGCATCACGCTGCGGGTCGGATCGGTCAGGACCCAGACCCTGGCCTTTTATGCGTCCATGGGGGCGGTGCTTTGGTTCGGCGGTCACCGGGTGCTGGCCGGCGAAATGTCGGTAGGCAAGCTCACCGCCTTCATCGCCTATTTGACCCTGCTTCAGACGCCGATCCGCCAGGCCACCATGGTGGTCAACTCGGCCGCCCGCGCGACCTCATCGGGCACACGTCTGTTCGATGTGCTGGACCTTGAGCCTGAGGTGCGCGATGCGCCGGACGCCAAACCGCTTCAGCTGACAGAGGGGGTTCTGCGGTTCGAGGACGTCTCCTTCGCCTATGAGATAGAGACCACCCTCTCGCACATCAGCTTCGAGGTCCGGCCCGGCCGGACGTTGGGCATCGTCGGGCCGCCCGGCAGCGGCAAGTCGACCATCGCCCACCTTATCCCCCGCTATTACGATGTCACAGCCGGCCGGGTGACCATAGACGGCCAGGATGTGCGCGACGTCACACTCGACTCGCTCCGCGCAGCCGTCGGGGTGGTGCAGCAGGACGTATTCCTGTTTGACGCCTCGGTGACCAACAACATCGCCTATGCCGATCCCTATATCGAGGACGAGCGCATCCTCGATGCGGCCGCCACCGCCCAGATCCACGACTACGTCGCCAGTCTGCCGCTGGCCTATGAAACCCGCATCGGCGAACGTGGCGTCGCCCTGTCGGGCGGACAGCGGCAGCGGATGTCCATCGCCCGCGGGGTGGCGCCAGGGCCCGGGATCATGGTGTTCGACGACTCCATGGCCGCCATCGACGCCGCCACCGAGCAACGCCTGCGCGCCGCGCTCAGCGGGGCGACGCGCAGCAAGGCGACGATCATCATCGCCCATCGCTTAAGCTCCCTGATGCACGCCGACGAAATCATCGTCCTCGCCGAAGGCTGTATCGTCGAGCGGGGAACTCATGAGGGGCTGCTGGCCCTGGGCGGCCATTATGCAGCGCTCTACCGCCTTCAATCACGCCCTAGCGAAATTGCCGACGCGCTGGCTCACGTCGCCGCCAAACAAGACGCCCTGACATGAGCCTGACCGTTTCCGAGTCGCCAAAACCGTCTGCCCGCCAACCCGTGCTAGGCGCTCGCGGCAATGAAGGCGAAGAGATTTTTGCGGCCTTCGACACCCGCATCATTCGGCGGTTCGGTCGGTTCATGGCCCCCTACCGCTGGACGATGATCGGCGCCGTGATCTCGATCCTGGTGTTCGTCGCCGCTCAAATCGCCATTCCGCGCGCGGTCGGCTTCGCCATCGCCACCGCCGCCGGCGCCCATCACCAGCCTTTAGGCGCGGTCATCGCCGTCTTCGCCGGCCTGGTCGCTCTGCACGCCGTGTCCTGTTTCTTCAGCGACGTCTTGACGGCGAAGCTGGCGCAACGGGTGATCTTCGACCTGCGCCGCGCCATGTTTTCCCACCTTCAGGACATCTCGCTTTCCTTCCTCGATCAGACCCATGTCGGACGGGTGATGTCGCGGCTGCAGGGCGATGTGAACGCCTTGCAGGAGTTTCTGGAGCAGTCGCTGGGCGCGCTCGGCGATCTCGTGCTGGTGGTTGGGATCGTGGTCGTGCTTGTGTCCATGAACCTGCGGCTCGGCCTATTAACCCTCACCGTCTTGCCGGCTCTGGTATTCATCCGGTCGCTCTGGCTGCCCAGGGTCAAGGCGACGTTTCGCCGGGCGCGCGACGCCTCCTCGATCGCCAACGGCGCCCTCGCCGAAAACATCAACGGCGTTCGCACCGTTCAGGAATCCCAGCGCGAGGCGATCAATTTCGGCCTCTACGAGGAGAAGGCGCGCGAAAACTTCGACGCCCAGGTCGCCTCCGCCTGGGCGTCAGGCGTCATGACGCCGACAGTGGATATCCTGACCGGCGTCGCCATGGCCGTCGTGGTCGTCTTTGGCGGCGAGGCGGTGATCGGACACAGCTTGGATGTCGGCGTGATGGTCGCCTACATCCTTTATGTGCAACGCTTTTTCGAGCCGATCCGCACGCTCTCGATGCAGTACACCACCATGCAAAGGGCCATGGCGGCGGGCTATCGGATCTTCGAAGTGTTGGATGTGCCAGTCACGATCTCCGATCGCCCCGACGCCCTGATCCTCGACGTTCCAAGGGCCTCAATCGAGCTCGACCACGTGACTTTCGGCTACAAGCCCGGACGCCCTGTTCTTCACGATATCAGCTTGAGAGTCGAGCCCGGCCAACTGGTCGCCCTGGTCGGGCCGACCGGCTCGGGTAAGACCAGCATCGCGGCCTTGGTGTGCCGCTTCTACGACGTTTGGGACGGCGCCGTGCGTATCGGCGACCATGACGTGCGCGAGGTGACGCTGGCCTCGCTCGGCCGCACCGTCGCCATGGTGCTCCAGGAGCCCTTTCTGTTTTCCGGCACTGTGCTCGACAACATCCGGTATTCTACGACCGCCGCCACGCGCGACGAAGTGATCGCCGCGGCCAAGGCGGTCAGCGCCCACGATTTCATCATGCGCCTGCCGCAAGGCTATGACACTGAGCTTGGCCAGCGCGGCGGCGTCCTGTCGGTCGGGCAACGCCAATTGATCAGCTTCGCCCGCGCCCTGGTGGCCGACCCTCAAATCCTGATCCTGGACGAGGCGACGGCCAATATCGACAGCTTCACCGAATTGGATATCCAAAAGGCGCTGAAGGTGCTGTTCGCCGGGCGCACCAGCCTGGTGATCGCCCATCGCCTGGCCACGGTACGCGACGCCGACCAGATCATCGTGCTGCAACAGGGCCGGATCGTCGAACAGGGCGGCCACGACGAACTGGTGCGCCACAATGGCCTTTACGCGCATCTTTACGGCAGCAATTACGCCTCGTTCGACGATCTTGACGCTGAAGGGCTTTCGACTGAATTCGCCGGCGGAACCTGAAGCAGCTTTAGTTCCCCCAAGGCTGAGTCATTGAGGCCCGATGGCGCTGTTGAATTCCGGATCGAAGGCCTGGGTCGTGGCCGGGGCCGTGCCCAGCACGCCGCCGGCTACATAGCGCTGGAGTGTCGCCTGCTCCTCGGCCGCCAAGTCGGGCGTGATGCGCGTGGGCCTGTAGATATGCTTCTGGGCGACGTCCAAGGCGACGTCCGGTGGCAGCCCGGTATCCGCCGCCAACACCTTGGCGAAGTCCGCCGTATGGTCGGCCTGCCACCGCTCCGCCTTGGTCAGCCGCTGAATGAAGTCCGCGAGTTCTGGTCGCTTGGCGGCGATGGCCTGGTCGGTGGAGGCCATAAAGAGATAGCTGTTCAGGAGGCCGGTCCCGTCGATCACCACACGTCCTACGCCGCCGCGGGTTTCCAGATCGGTGTAGGGCGTCCAGGTCGCCCAGGCGTCCACGGCGCCGTTTGCCAGAGCCGCCTTAGCGTCCCCGGGCGAGAGATAGACCACATTCACGGCCGAGACCGGAATGTTCGCCTGCTCCAACACCCGCAGCAGCAGGTAATGGCCAATCGAGCCCTTGCCCGTAGCGATGCGCCGGCCTCGCAAATCGGCGGCCTTATAGATCGGCGACGCGTTCTGAACCACGATGCCGACAGCCGTACCCCCGTTAAGCGCCTTCCCGACGTGCACCGTCTTCAGCTTGGGATCATTGGCGTAGGCGAACAGGAAGGGGGCGTCGCCGACGCCGCCTAGATCGACCGCATTGGCGCCTAGCGCTTCCAGCAAGGCCTGGGCCGACGGAAACTCGCTCCACTCCACAGAATAGGGCGCCCCGTCCAGCACGTGAGAGGCCAGGACCAGCGCCTTGGTAGAGCCTTTCTGGCTCGCGACCTTCAGAACCACTCCCGCCGACGATGGACTCTGGCCCTTCGGTGCGCAACCCGCCGCCGCGAGCAGCAGCGCGAAGACAAGGCCCAGGCGTCCACACTGGGCGGAGTTAGACCGGCGAAAAGGTAAGTTCATATCCACCAAGGCGCCTTGGCCTTATCAGGAAATCTAACGGTAGAGACGACAGACACTAGCTTGTCCTTTTTGAGCTCCAGGCCGATGGAGCGAACATCATGTCTGGTAGAAGCGCTTATGCAAAAGCGGCTGACAATGGACTTCTCTTTAAGGTTGGCTTTAGAGATACTGATAAGGGCTATGTCTGATGCCGGTTAATTTGCAGACCGAACTTCTGCGCAGCTTCGCCGCAATCGTCGATTCCGGCTCGATGCTGAAGGCGACGGAGCGCGTTTTCGTCACCCAGTCCGCCCTGAGCTTGCAGATGAAGCGGCTCGAGGACACGGTGCAGTCGCCGCTGTTTCATCGCGACGGTCGCCGGCTCGTTCTCACCCCGGCTGGCGAGCTGCTCTTGGCCTATACGCGCGATATGCTGGCGCTGAACGACAAGGCGGTTTCAGCGCTAAGCGGCGATGAGCTGCCCGGCCCGGCTCGGGTCGGGACCGTGCAGGATTTTGCTGAAACGCTGCTCAGCGGCGTCCTTGCGCGCTTCGCCCATCGCCATCCAGAGACCCAGCTTCACGTCCGGGTCGGCGGATCGGCTGAGCTGCTCGATCTCTTGGCCACCGATAGGCTCGACGTGGTGCTCGGCATGGGGGCGGCTGACGACTCCGCAGCGATAGAGACGGCGC
>Ga0209611_10004078_pt1 | contig 25065 bp, 20 predicted proteins | sample S1TSphgellanicum_3_FD_187693 | JGI IMG/M metagenome (GOLD analysis project Ga0209611, IMG submission 187693) | Host-associated microbial communities from peat moss isolated from Minnesota, USA - S1T2_Fc - Sphagnum magellanicum MG (SPAdes) (version 2) | ecosystem: Host-associated > Plants > Peat...
GTAGTATTTAGGGCTTTTGGGGTTGATAACAAAACCCTCACTGAGCACTCATCAACTGGTCTGGCACAGGTACTCTCTTCACAGCACATGTTTCACAAGTGCGAATCGAACTCCCAACATTGAGTGAATATGACCTGAGAATCATGTCAACTTGGGGGGTCCGCAACCAAATTGATTTCTTGTCTCTCTCATATACTCGACATGCAGATGATGTGCACTTAGCTCGCTCCCATCTGGCAAAGCTTGGTGACCTTGTGCAGACACAAATCCTGGCCAAGATTGAGAACTATGAAGGACTGGCCCAGTTTGATGCGATCTTGAAGGAGGCTGATGGGATCATTCTCTCTCGTGGGAACCTTGGAATTGATCTTCCTCCAGAGAAGGTGTTCTTGTTCCAGAAAGTGGCAATCAACAAGTGTAACTTTGCAGGGAAGCCGGCAGTTATCACTCGTGTTGTTGATTCCATGGTTGATAATCCCCGTCCTACTCGTGCTGAGGCAACTGATGTTGCGAATGCTGTTCTTGATGGAGCGGATGCGGTCTTGCTTGGTGCGGAGACTCTCAGAGGCTTGTATCCTATTGAGACCATCACCACTGTTCGCAGGTCTGATAATTATCTTCAACTACACTACATTGTCTTCTTAGGTGTAACTGTGTCATGTGTTCACAGTCCCGGTATGATCATGCTAGCAGGTTCTGTTGCTTCTCCCTAAACACAGGACAAAGCAGCCTGATCATATTATTGCCTACACTGCTGCACACTTAAGACCTGAATGACTCAATCTGCAAACCTCTATGGACCTGGAAGACTTTTGGACTTCTGGAGAAGGATGAATGTCAGATATGTCGATGTTAAGTTTGTGAGTCTGCAGGTGTGAGAGAGGAGGAAGTTGAGGGTACTGGTCTATCCTTTATTCCAACTCCTTGCCCTATATGAGGATGTGATGGCCTTGAATTCAGTTGGTCCTGATTTGACAATTGGGTCCATTTTGAATATAACTGGAAGAAGCACTGCAGGCACCCTTGGCATCTGCAAGGCTTCAATTTAGGAAATCATGGGTGAGCAGAAGACTTGTTGTCAATAATTTGCTGGAAGGCATCCCTATGCTGCTGCTATTCAATTGGTCATACAGCAGTACTGTCCCACCACAAGGAAGAGGAGCAGACTGTTGTATGGGCTCATTATCTCTCTCAACATTGTATTTGAGTTTTTGGTCTGCAGGATAGCTGTTGAAGCAGAGAAGGTCTTCAACCAGGCTGTGTACTTCAAACGAATGATTAAAAGCACTGGGGAGCCAATGGAGCACCTGGAGTCGATTGCATCATCTGCTGTTAGAGCTGCAACCAAAGTTATGGCAGCATTGATTGTGGTGTTTACATCGTCTGGCCGGGCAGCCCGCTTGATTGCAAAATATCGGCCAACTATGCCCGTGCTCTGTATTGTCATTCCAAGGCTCCACACCAACCATCTGCGGTGGAGTTTCACAGGGGCTTTTCAGGCCAGGCAGAGTCTTGTTGTCCGAGGCCTATTTCCTATGCTTGCTGACCCCCGCCACTCAGTGGAAACTAGTAATGAGTCTATCTTGAAGGTATTATTTTCTCTCTTTTGTTTGTTTTGTGTTGGTCTGGCTGGCTGTTACAGGGTGTGAATGACATGATATTGTGTAAGATGTGAACCTAAACCCTAAACCAGAAGTATATATCATAAGGTGTGCTCATTGAGCACTAATAAAAAAAAGTCATGTAGAACTGACTGTCTCAATTTTTGAGAAAGGCATCTTACACTACTGAATTCCCCTTATGCTAGCTGGAGTGATTATGTAGGACGGGTGTTGATGATGAGCACTCAGTGAATTGCTCAACAGCTACAGACTCCCATAATTCCGGAACAAGGAGTGTGAATTAACATGAGATCTACATTCAAGGAACTGCCATGCCATTGGCCATTGCTTGACCATCAGAACTAAGTTAATGACGAAAATCTAGCTGGTTCCAGGATCTTGGATGAGCTACAATTCATCAGTGAGCATGCATGACTACACAAGTAGTCTGATTGGCTAGGTGTGTTACTCATGTGTTGGTTCTTAAGTGCAGAGTAGGGGTTGGGATTGAGCCCTAGACGACATTACTCAGAGCCTGGGTGACACATTGTGTGTTGTTCTCTCCTCATTGCAGGTTGCTTTGGATCATGGAAAAGCAGTAGGAATTGTGAAGTCACATGACCGAGTTGTTATATTCCAAAAGTCTGGAGACTCATCATTGGTCAAGATCATTGAGTTGGAATGAACCTGGCTTTACCAGGGTCTACTGGGAGGCATGTGTCTAACCAGCCCTTGCTTCAATTTTTGACAGAACAGCTCCTTTCCAGGCTGATGCAAAAAGCATAACATGCATGGAGCACATTCAACATCCGTGGGTTAGATTTGGCATTGGTTTTGTTTGTGACCATGGATGTTTTTGTTGTGGATCTACTTGTCTCCTACAAACGCGAAAACATTTCTATGCTCAAAGTAAGGAAGGCTGAATGAACATGTGGATAGGAGATATGTTGGCAACAGGTGCACAGTAAATGAGAGGTGTAATCAACATGTATGCCAAGGCCTTAGATCTTAAAATAGTGCCTTCAAATCGACATGTCCATTTGTAGGTGTGAATTCATTAAAAGACAATGAGCTATGGGTAAAAAGGTGGAGTGTTTGCATGGGATCTTTTGATACTTGTGTTTCGTGTTGTAGGGCTCTACATATTTGCTCGGGGAGGCAGACAGCAAGCTCATGTCTCAAACCTCCACCTGTCCCATAAAGAAGAACAATTCCAAGCAACAGGCCTGGCCTATTCATGCATTTCTCTTCGATTCCTTCTCAGCTGGTCAATTGTGAAAGTTACTTGTCTCATTCTATGTCAATGTTGGAATATTACAGATACCATCCATGCTATTTTGAGTGTACACATACATTCATATTGCCACATAAATGAAGAGCGCACTTGAGAGTGTTGTACCTTTCTGCTCCTCTTGATGGAACGGAGGAAGGTGAGAGAGAGAGAGAGAGAGAGAGCTCATAAATTATTCTAGTGAATAATTTAAACTAGTGGTGCTTATAATGGGGTCTCATGAATTCAAGATCAAAACTGTTGTTGTATTCCAAAACTGGCAGTGTAACAAATGGCTGTTTTCTGGATTCCAGAACTGTGTTGTAAAACAGAGGTTGAAATATTTGTTCTTTGACTCCGAAACCGGTGTTGTAACTAACAGAAGGCAATTTTGTTTTTCTTTTTTTTCCAGGATTCGAAAACTGTCTTCTAACAACAGGGCTGTGTAATTTTGATTCCAGAAGGACTCTATTTTCCCTGGATTTACTGAAACTGTGTTGTAACTTGTAACCAATGTTGGGTAACCGAGGGGAATGCCTGAGGAGTGGGCTCTTACTTCTGGGGAGTTGAAGGTCATTTTACTTTGGGAACAAATGCCTGAGGAGTGGGCTCTTACTTCTCGGGAGTTGAAGGGCATTTTACTTTGGGAATGCACACCTGAGGAGTGGGCTCTTACTTCTTGGGAGTTGAAGGGCATTTTACTTTGGGAATGCACACCTGAGGAGTGGGCTCTTACTTCTGGGGAGTTGAAGGGCATTTTACTTTGGGAACAAACATCTGAGAAGTGGGCTCTTACTTCTCGGGAGTTGAAGGGCATTTACTTTGGGAACAAAATGCCTGAGGTGTGGGCTCTTACTTCTCGGGAGTGGAAGGGTGTTTTGCTTTGGGAAGAAACGCCTGAGGAGGAGGCAGACATTCCCAAAGAAAGAGCCCACTCCTTGGGTGTTTACTTTGGGAACAAACACCTGAGGAGGAGGCAGACATTCCCAAAGAAAGAGCCCACACCTTGGGCGTTCACTTCGGGAATGCCTGAGGAGTAGGACATTCCTGAAGAAAGAGCCCACTCCTCGGGTGTTTACTTTGGGAACACCTGAGGAGGAGGTCATTCCCAAAGTAAGTGGCCCTAAGTGGCCCTTCAACTTGTCAAGCATTCCCAAAGTAAAGCATTGCCCTTGGACTCCTCAGGCGTTCCCAAAGTAAGTGCCCTTTGACTCCAGCTTAGGTGGGCACTTACTTTAGGAACCCCTCACCGGCCATTACCCTACACATATAGAGGCTCTGCCCGATTATGGCAAAGTAAAAAAAAAATGCCGCCCACTCCTCTAAATCCCAATTAAAGTCCCCTCTGTAGGTAGCTAGGTAGCTAGGGCTGGGCAGGAGGAAAAGGTTTGTTCCTTTCTGCCCATTCCTGAAAGTCACCTTTCTTGAAATAACCTCTTCTTCTTCTTCTTCTTCTTCTTCATCTTCATCTTCTCTGCCTGCAAATCCTTCGTCTTCTTCATCATCTTTCTTGACACTTTTTGTAACTGTTTTCCTTCAATTCCTTCATCCCTATGTTGTGCACACAGGCATGAAACGAATGATTGATGGGTGGTGAATTCACAAACGATGGGTTGAGAAGATTTTGAAACAAATGATTGCTTTTGTGATGCAAATTTGGAATAGCATTAGTAATAGTAGAAGAAGAAGAAGAAGAAGAAGAATTGCCACGTTGTTGCTGCCGCTGCTGCTGCTGTGAGGGGATTTTTTGCAGCTGTGATGGATGATACCAACTGCTTCTGGGTTTGAAATGTGATGTGAAATTGGAGTTTCTAATTTTAGCACTTGCAATGTGATTTTGAGAGGAGGATCGAGGCCAATGGCAATGGCAATGGCAATGGCAGTCAAGGGACAGAATGCCAGGCACAAGAGAAACACATATCTACAGCACAAAGTAAATGAGACTCTGCTCTTGCCTCACAAGTCTGCACCACCACCTCTTCTTCTTACAACTCATGATGCCAAGGTGAGAGAGAGAGACATGCATACATACATGCATGCCCCACCTCCTCTATCAAACCCACTCACCTCTCTTTTCTTTTCTCTGAATCCATTGAAGATGGTCTTAGAATGTGAATTTTGTTTCTGCAGGTTTTTTTCTTGCTGCCATTTCTGGTTCTACTTTCTGTTGGGGTTTTTTCTTTTCCTTTTTCTTTTTCTTGTTCCTTCTTTTTTTGGGGAAAGAAAAATTATTCTTGGTGTGTTGCAGAGTGCTTCCTTCTTTACTCTGTATTCATTTATCATGCCAGAATTATTTATTCGTTTTTCACTTATAGTTTTCTTGTGGAAAACTCAGCTTTGGAAAAAAGAAATTAAAAAGATTGCCAGAATATTCTAGCTCAAAGCTTCTTCTCAATGTGGTGGTTATTCTAGCTCCAAAATGTGAGGAACAAATTGTATAACATTCCATCATTGTGTATTAATGATCACAATTTGAAGCATTGGTGCTATTGAGAAGAAGTTCTTCTGTTATTGATCACAAATTTGAAGTTATTAGTGCTATTAAGAAAAAACAATTCCATCATTGATCACCAATTGAAGTATTGGATCCCGTTCAGAATTTCTCTGTATTATAATTTCTCACAAAAATTGAATTGAAGAATGAGTGGTGCTGTTGAGAAATTTTCTGTCATTGATCACAAATTGAAGAATGGGTGCTGGTTGAGAAGTTTTTATTGTGTATGAAGAATGTGTTTCCACTCTAAGTGGCTCAATGCTCAGCAGCTACGCTGCCATGCCCATCATCCATGATGATATTCTAGGAAGCTTGCAAACATGGGTCAATTTACAGTGTTCTCACAAAAACACATGCTGAGTTTCTCCACATGTTCCAAGTCAAGTTCACTGTGAGTGAAGAAAGTGGGTGGTAAGATGGAAAAAATTTGAAACATGGCTCGCTGACTGACCGACTGATTGCAGGTATCTCGACATGGAGGAGTTCCTTTGAGTACAGAACAGGAATTAGCCTTTGTTCATCAACATCAGCAAAGAATGCGCATGAACCGCATCTTGCAGGTTTTTTTTCTGTCTCTTCTCTCTCCCCTCTCTCACTGCCACCCTCTCCCTCTGCCTCACTCTTGTGTGTAGCTTGGAGTTGAATCCCTTTTGTAACTAGGATATATGTTGTGCTCACATTGATTGATATATGGAGTGGTTGAAGAATCACAATTGTTGGGTTTGTCTAAATCCTCTCAATGCAGAGAATTCATCAAACCCTAATAGAAGGGTGGATGGGGGGGGGATTGGGGAGTGAGATTCAGGTGCGAGCTCAGGAGATGGTTTTTGCATCACAGCGTGTGGATGAGTTCCGGGAGCGCAAATTGGAAGACAAGAATAAGCTGCTGAACCATCTCAAGGTTTACCCAGGCAGATTTTATCCCTTTCTTTGCTTTCATGGTTGTGTGCTTTGATCTGTCTGTTCTCACCTTCCAAGTCTCTTGATTCTATCTCTAGCTAGATTGACAATAGATGGACCAACCTGGATGAAAACTCTTCTGTTGTGTGAGTTATCATCAGCTCAACAGTGGTGATCCTAGATCAAGAAGAACTAGTCTTTCAAAGAGGTAGTTTTGGTCCACTCTAAGAGCTCTCAACTAAATCAGAAGAAGATGGGTGTTTTGATTTCCCTCCTTTCTTTCTTTCCTTCTTTCTTACCATGAGAGCACTGGGTAGCACCGAATAATTAACATTCGAAAAATACCCAATGGCATGTAACAGGAGGTGTGGAGGGATGAGCAAAGGCGACAGATTGCAAGTCTAGCAGAGGAGTTTGTAAGCTCATGTCAGAGCATTGGGCTCAGCTATGATGCTGCCTTACTTGTTGAGTGCAACAGGGTTTGTTGTTCTCATCCCATCCCATCCTGTAAATTCAAGATAACAACACTTGGCTTAAGTGTAATACATGTATCTATCACTAGACAGCATTGCTAGTTGTTATGATCCTGCCATCTCCTGGTCATAAGCAGATGATTCACATGAATAAAACAACACATGGTAATCATTGGGTGTATGATCATCAGAGGGTGGCAGTACGGTCAATGCTAAGGTACTAAGGAAGGCCATGTATGATTATTGCAGGCAGCCAAGGAGGAGTTGTTGGCTCGGCAGGCTGAAGAAGGCCATTGCTGGGACTTACTCCGATCCCAGGAGGCTCTGCAAAAGGTCAGGACTCTCGGTCAGTTCATCACCAGAATTGGTTGAAGGAGTTTATTATGTGTTTTATACTACATGTGTGTGAATTTTGCTAACTGACATAAACTTGGGTATTTCATAGGATCTCTCTCCTGATCAGATGCTTGACCCTCTGAACAACTCCGAGCCCATTTGATGAATTCTCTGAAGGTTTTCAAATTAAAAAAATTCAAGATCTCTCATGGCTGTTGACATCTCATTGTGTTGTACTTCCAAAATATTATATGACATCAAATAGGCACGTGCTGAAAAAGAAAGCAGAGAGAGAAAGCAAAGAGCTCCAGAAGTTCGAAGGAAAATGGTGGAAACTGTATCCAACATTGAGAGGAGCCTTGCCCATCATTACTCAACCCAGTGCAACAAACAAAAGTGGCAAGAGAGTATTACTGGTGGGTGTACACTTGTGTTCCTCTCCACAATCTGTTGTGGCATCTTTTGCCAGTTTTTTTGAAGTTTTTTGCTACTTGGGTAGTTTGATGTTGCAAAACTGGTTCAGGTTCTACCAGGATCAGATTCTCGAGAAATCAAGATCTTCTACATCTGACCTTTAGACATTTGCCAATTTCTTGGGAAATGATCTCAGGATCATCATGCCATCAGACAACAAATCCCCCAACAGCAAGTGCACGAGATCATGTAGGAAACCATAATTTCATCTATTCTCGGCCTTCAGGCATTCCTACTGATTTCAAGGACACACATCTACACTCACGCTTTTGTGTGCTCCGTGATTGCACCAATCGCTCTACGAGTGCTCATGTTGCAGTCAATTGTCAGTCTGACAAAGAATTAGAGGTGAATGCATGGCGTGCTGCTGATGCACAGCGAAAGAGCAACAGGTGCACAAAGGCACGCCAGTCTGAGCAGGAGGAAATCAACAATGAGCGCAAGCTTGAACGAGGTCATGCAGCAGCTGCCAAATTGCTGAACAATGGCCAGGTGGCAGTTCAGAAAAGCTTGTTCTGCACACATCTTTTTCTCCTTATACAGACTAAATGTGTCATAGAGGAGCTTCTTCATAAACCTGTTATGCATGCATAAATGTTCATTCAATGATGTTCATCTAGTACTTTGTTGTTTCCCAGTCATCTTTTTTGTCTCTCTTTTGCTGCAAACCCATCAAAGGTTTTGCATCGTTTCCTTTAAGGATCATCATCCATTGGAAACTGTCTCCTCGCTTGCAGAGAATTGCATCACAATTGGAGCAAGAGGTAGAAGAAGCCCTTCAGGGAGGTGAAAATCTCTTCAGGGATCAGTTTCACGGCCTGCAAGCTTTGAGACAGCAGCAGCAGGGTGTACAAAGCTGTGCAGGGCATGACAAATGTGGCATCTCTGACAAGATCATCACCAATACATCATTTCATGACCAATTTTCATGCCCAGGTGTGATCGTATTCCAACTTACATAACCCAAACTGAAGGTACAATGTATTGCCAAAGAAGCTCAACATGGCAATAATGGATGAGACTGAGTGGAAAACTGTTTCTGGCAATGCAGATTTGACCAGAGAAGAAGTACATATTTCTTCTTCTTCTTCACTGAAGAAGAAGGCTGGGGAAAAAATTGTAGTTGACAACAATGGGCTGGAATTTCAAGAAGTAGTCGAATCTCAGATTGGAAACACCCACACGCAGCAAGAGGATCATCAGGAGATGCAAGAACAGCTACAGTATGACTTTCGAAAAGGCGAAAGTCATAAATGTGTGATGACAAGTGTTGTCAGTGGTGGTGGAGGGATGTTGAAAGTTGATGGCCTGTTTTGTCCAAATTCTTCTTCAGTTGTAAAAGCAGACGACATGGTGTTTGAGCCTTGTTCAGTCTCCAAATCCTTACCCCGCAGCCCTGCCACCACAGCACATGCTGCCAGATCCCCCAGGAGGGCTTCCTATGATCATCATCCTACTTCACAAGCAATGTTGACAAACCATGATGATGAAATTGAAGAAGCAGCTTCAGATCACATGGCAAAGGTGACAAAAGTGATGCCTCCTCATCATCAACCTCACAAGGCCAATCCCAGAAGTCACCAGCTGCCTGAGTTTGAAAGCCAGAGAGATTTGAGTGCAAGAAGACCACAATCTGGGAAAAGAGAGATCAGCAGTCAGGGAATTAGCAAAGGAGCTGCTGCGGTTGCTGCATGTCAGCAGATTGACAACTCCCATGGAAAACTTCAAGGTTGGTCAACTCCATCCCAGTATTGCGATCATACAGGAACAACAGAAGACAATGGCGGTATGCATGTAGCTGGCAATGAGCTGCTGCCAGGAGTGCAACAAAATGTCTTGAATCATACACGAAGAATTGCCCAATTTCAAAACCATCACATAAAGTCTGATTTTGGTGATCGGATTGTGAAAACTCAAAGCGAATCAAGGGATTCAACAACAAGATGTCGACCTCCCTTCCTCTCTTCTGGGAGTAACTCTCAGAGGAGGATAAGAACATGTCAACAACCCTCAACTGGTGGCAACTTTCCATCTTCTTCGGAGTCGGATATTGCAGCTGCAAATGCTGTGAGGGCCTCTGTCATTGCAAGTGTGAAGGAAAATATCAAAGATGGAGTCTATAATTCACAGAAACTGAACCTTTATTCACCTCCACGAGATAGATCAATCCTTCAGAGCACCACTCGCCAAGCTACTGCTGCTGCTACATTTGGTTGTCTGCGATCCACAGCCAACAGAGTCAAAACCATAGACAATAACAACAAGAGTCAAAAACAAAATGACACCTGGCAGACTCATGCTCAGAGTGCAGCATCCGGTGGTGGTCCTCCTGGGCATTCCACTTCTTTCAAGGGTCAACTGCAAGCTGTGGAAGCTGTATATGGAAGGCTCCGTCGAGCAAATGAATGGCTTCATGGCAAATTTGGTCGTAAGGTAGATTGTGCACATGGTGATCAGAAGCTGAAAGTCCATGCAGATCATCATCAGGGACACACGAGATCTGCAAGATCTTGGGAAGAACATCATAAGGATTTACATTCTGCTGAGAGGAGTCATGGTGGCGAGATTATTAAACCACCCAAGTCACAGAATCCACGTTCTGGTTATGGTTGTGTCCCTTCTCAGGACCAAGTTGATCAGGTGCAACCGCACTGCTGCTGCTGGTCTCTCTCTGTCTCCATATGTGCTTATAGCAAGCATTTTGAAACATCCATTTTTTTTTGTACTGAACCTTTCTTAGTCACAAATGAGGAAATTTATCTAGCAGCAAAGTACTAAGGACTTGCAATTTTTTCTAATCAAAATTGTACCAACAGAGTGCACTCCAGGTTTTGGGTGGAAGAATTGGAGTGACGGAGAAAGTGGTCATTGGAAAGGGTCGTCAAGAACTGCAGCAGCAGAAAAGAACCAGGGAATTACCCAAGAGTACAAAACATGGGAGAGCTGTATGGAAGAGCTATGATGAACGTGACACCATACTTAGAAGTCGCAAGGACAATAATATATTACTGAGCCAATGTTGTCATACAAATACATGTAGACCATGTGGTGGGCAATCAGAACCATGTTCACCAACATCACACAAACTGGAGGCAGATCATTTCAGTCGGAGGAGGAGGAGGAGGTGTTGTGATCATCATGCATGCCGTAATGAAGAAGATGAAGAAGCAGCTGATTCTAGTAGTCTAGAGCACCAATGCCAGTTGCAGCCAGAGGCGGTGGTTACATTGCAGGAGCACCCACAAAAGCTTCATGTGACCCAGGAAAAGTCTTGTCGAACTGCATCCATTTTCAGGCGTTCACCAGCACAAAGACACACAGCTCCTCAAATTTGCAGCAGTGCCAGGACACAACATGATGTTGTTCGCAATGGTTCGAATGTTACAAGTTTTCCTCATCATAACAATATGGCACCTGCAGATGTTATGTTGGAGAGTACAACTAATGATGACACCAGAAGGAGATCAGGAGCTTCTGGATCCTTCCAATCAGCTGAGGTACCATATCATCTCTTCCACCAACATCAGAAAATGAGATCAACAATTTTGTTGGCAGTATACTATCAGTTTTTTTTTTGGTTGGTGCCACTCTTGCTTTTTACATCATGGGTTTTAATCTTTTCCAACTACATGGGTGTTGGCAGTTTTGACAGTTCTGGAGTCTTTGACAGATACTGGACCTGCTGTCACTGATGTTCCTGCAAGATTTTTTAAATGGGTTGCAGGTTTTTTCAAGGATCAATAAGCGGAAAAGGAGCGAGAGCAATTGTCCTTTACATGACAAGACTTCCCTCTCACCCATTCACAGCCCAACAACAATAGAGAGACATGATTCAGCCATGAGAAGTTCGGTCGAAATATGTCACCAACCACCTTCCCAAGCCTGCCAAATTGCCTGCATTGAAAGAAGATCATCACCTGGAGAAAACAGAATGGGGCCCAGGACATTGATCAGAGACAAACTTCACAACAAGCCTTCTGGGTTGTCTAAGTCCCCATCTTCCAGATTTAAGGTGGATCCACCACATGATGTGAAAATGTCGAAGTACTCATCATTCCAACAAAAAGTCATGGATCAACAGCAAGCATCACACAAAGGCATGACGATTCATTCTGATTCAATGGTGGCAAGTAAGTCTTTGCCACATCATGATTCAAGGGGGGCAGTGTCATGCAAGCTTTTGCAGACTGTTGTTGTTCCAAATGCAACTGCAACAAGAAGTACTACTACTGTGCCACACTCCTCTTTGCCACATAATAATAATGGCCACCATTCAAGGACATTGACATGCACCAAGTCTCCAAAAGCTACTACTACCCATGTTGTTTCACCACCACAATATCATGTGAAATTAGGAACCCAGAAATCTCCACAAAGTGCTCGAGCAATGGAAAGGAATAATCATGGGGTGGCAGCAGCAGCATCAACAACAGCAGCAGCAGTGGTGAAACCCTCCTGCTGTCCTTGGGAAGCACAGTCACTGGATGTTGTCCTTGGATCACTTTCAGAGCAGGTGGGCGATAACAAAAGTTCAGGATGCTTGCTTGCAAACATATCTGCTGACATCTTCTGCAAAGCATAAAGAAATTCCTGATTCCTTTTGATCTCTTCCTCAGTCAGGCAGGCATTTGACATTCCTGCTTGCTTGCATGTTATCATCCTTGGTTGCAGATGCGAGAGCTGGACAGAAGACTTCATAAGGTCACGACACCATCACCACCCTGCACTTCGAGAAGTTCATCTCCAATTGAACACCATCATCGAAGAGGTAGTAATAGCCTTGCAGCTCCCAGTGGCAGCATGTGGAGGAGTAGTTGTTACCAGAACTGTTGTCAATCATCCAACATCATAGCCCATTTGCAGGACAGGATCCCTGTCCAATCACATTTCCAGGTATGAAAGGCACATCCCTGACAGTGTGATCTAGCTAGCTATAATGGTGGCACTGTCCAATAGATTTTCTTCCCAGCAAAGATAGTGTGAAGAAAGCGTGGGGTTTTGTGTTCGGGTGGGTACACAACAGGCACGTTCTTCATCGAGCCTGGCTTCATCTGTTGGGTCATCACCCGAGAGGATTTATGATGTCAGCAACCACGGCAGCGGCAGCGGCAGTGGCCAAGACACATCAAGAAACACACTAGGAGAACTGGTCTCCTCGAGATGTCATGAGCCAGTCAGATACAAGTCTTTTGGGTGCAACAATAATGAAACCACCACTGAGCAGCAGCAGCCACCAGTAGTTGGAAGAAGAATGTACATGGATGATCTGAAGACTTTATTGCGGGAAATCTGTAATGATGATGCAAGCCCTTCCAGCAGGGATCTGAGCAAAAGCCCACCCTGCCAGGCCATGAAGTGCAATCATCAGCAGACACTCCAGCAAGAGAGTAACTGCAATGTGCCGGACAAGGTACTGCAGCAACAATCATCTTCCACAAAGAGGCCTCATGAGGTCACAAGGGCAAGAAGTAGTAGATCAGCAGCAGTGAAGAAGGAGAATAATAATACGAAAATTACCAAAACAGGTTTCCAGCCACAATTCCTTTCAAGTACCAGTTCAGGTTCACTGAAGGACTCATCATCGTTGATGATGCTCTCACAGCAGCATTCATCATCTCCAGGGGAGGATCAGCTAAGTGGAACAACCACTAGTACTACTATTCCTGTCAGCGACATGGGGTGGGCATCCCATCCGGTGGTACCCAACAACAACTCTAGTAACCGATCTAGTGAGAGATTGGAAAAGATGACAGAAAAGCACCAGCCAGAAGAGGCTCAGTTGCAGCCGGCAGAAAGTCCCTTATGGGGACAAGGGCGGTCACCTATCTCTCCTGGAGACTGGAGAAGGCTAGGTCTTGTAACATCAGCAGAAGCTGACAAACAGATGCTGATCTCCATGTCCATTGATTTCTCTCCATGGAACACAGATAGACTTCCGGACATTGACAACAACAACAACACAACACTTGAAACCACCACCACCACAGAAACTGCAATTGCTGCCAGTGAGCTTATAAGTACAAGCCAACAACAACACTCATCCCCTCATGATGGGAAAGGAGACTAGTCATCACAAACTGTTTGTTTGTGCTGGTAAGAATAATATGCCAGGTGACAATCACTACAATAACCCATCTTTTCAGTGGTTCTGTGAAATCAACCAACTGACACTGGTGGGCTTCACTTGTTGTGGCACAATTTCATGCTGGTTTCAAACATGTGTTGGCAGACACACATGAGCATACTTAATTTCTTCTTTGAATGTTTTGCATGGTTTGCAAGGATCATCATCATATGGGAGCCTGCCCGATCCCAATCACCAGCAAGACCTTCTTTCATGTTGTTTCAGTGATGATAATCACGGTTGCACAGTAGTAGTAAGCTTGCATTTCTTCTAGCTAGTGACATAACCTTGCTGCAGTGGTTTCACAGAGAGGTTTCAGCAAAACTTGTGGCTTTCTTTACATAGAAGAAACACCAAGAGAGTAGGCAAAGCTTGGCTGAGCTCCTCCTGTTGCAACTATGCATCCATGTTGCATGACAATCAAATTGTTGTAAATGGAGTCAATCAAGATGCTCAATCATATGGATGCAGATGAGGAGGGCTATCAAAATTCTCGTCTTCCCATTCTTCTCAGGCATCGATCGACTCCTTTAGTCCATACCACCAACATAATATTATTCTCAATTCTCTTCTTCCCCACTCTTCTCAAGCATTGAGTCCATACCCACCTGCATAATACTATTCACGATTCTCTTAATTCCCATTCTTCTCAGGCAATCATCCAGTCCTTACCACCTGCATATATTCTTTGGACCACCACCGTCATCGTAAACCCTAAACCCATCACCACCACCACCACCACCACAACTGCACCAAAAACAGTTTTCTTCTCTTTTGAAGACAAGCTCATGTCATCAGAAAGCATCCCCATTACAAACCAACTGTGCCAACAATGTTTTGTGAAGAAGGTAATAAATATAATTTGCACACCCAATTGGAATTGTATACAAGAAGAAGAAGTAGAAGAAACAGCAACGACCATTTTTCAACAGAATTCTTTCTGCCTAATCTTTTTGTTCTTCATCTTGTTTGTTTCTGATGCAAGAACCTCAGGGAGAAAAAAATCTCAGATGTCACAAGAATGACAAAAGAAGGGTGAGTGTGTAATAAATGATCAGCATCAGATCTTTATACACATCTGATGAATTGCATATCACACATGTAGACATCATCAAGGTAAGGCTATCTTCCGTTTATTGCAAGCTGTAGAAGAGCGATCTTCTTCTTCTTCTTCTTCTGTTGTTGGCTTTCCTGTTTTTTTGTGTTTTGTATTTTTTGGGTGTTTGTATTTTTGGGTTTTCCACTTCTTCCTCTTGGTTTTTCCTCCTCCTTCTCCTCCTTCTCCTCCTTCCCCACTTTCCTCTTCACCAAGTACATAATTGATCTGCCTTGGTAGCCTTTTTTGCTACAAATCCATTATTGCAGAAGTGTGGATGATGATGAGCAGCTCGGTGGCTATGGCGGATACACTATTGCACTTGTTTCCTTCTCGACCCACGTTTGTGCACCATCACCACCACCACCACCCATGTAAAGAAAAGCTTCTCTCTCGCCACCCACCTTGCTTCAGCTGCTCTTTCAACCCTAATCTCTCACACCCAAACGCTCAATCTCTCACCCCCAAATTCTCCAACTCTTTCTGAACAAGTAGAGATGATGGGTTTGTGGGTAGAGAGAAGAGGGTGCTAGTTTTGATTGCCATTTTTGCAAGATACCTCCCTGATTCTGGTGTTGTAGAAGAAGAAGAGATTCTGAAATTGTTTTGTTTTGCAGGGTTAGAGGGTTCAGGGTTTAGGTTTGCACCTGAGGGATTGTGTTGTGAAAAAAACCACCACAAATCCAAGTTTCTTCCAAGTTGTCAACAACAGGAATTTCGTTGCAGGAATGAAGTAGCCAGCAAACAAAATCCTCCACAGGTCAGTCAGTATGTCATCATGATGCTCTCCTTTGGAATTGCCATCGATTTCAGTCACACCCTAGTTAGTAATGCATCTTCTTCTACAGCAAGCTGCAAACTCTAGTGGGTAAAAAACAACTTCTTAAATGAATTGATAGACATGATTGTGTTCATTTCCAAAGCTTTTTCTCACCATAATCCAGAGCTGTGTTGTTGGTTTTTTTCTCTCCATTTCTTGCAGCCACAGCGAGATTTCTCTCATCTTGATGAAACATCACTACAACAACCATCAAGAAAAAAGTGGAGAATAATGCAAAGACTGAAAAGATCAGGAGAAGGAAGGGAGCATGTTGCACCTATATTTGTCAGGAGAAGTGACAGCAAATGGAGTGATTCATGGCAATCACGACAAGTCACAACTCTTCAACAGCTTCAGCTTCAAGATATGGCACTTGATGACACATTTGTTGTTAAGGGAACCGCTGAGCAAGCACACGAAACTGACGTTGTTCTTGTTGATTTGGATGTTCAAAAGGTGCAGCAACCCTTCAATTTCTCAGCCTGCCATCTGGTTTCATATTCTTGTCTCTAGGCAGGACACATTTGGGCCATGTGGTTCTCTGTCTCTGTTTCTCTTTGTGTCTGTTCTCTGGTTCTCTCTGTTTTTGCTCTGTCTGTGTCTTCTCTTTCTTTCCGTCTGTGACTCTCTCTTGTGATGAATTACTGTGTTGTTTTCCCCTCTGTAAAATATCCATGCTTTTTCTTATACATATGTGATTAGGGTTCTGACTCAACCGCACGGTTTTGTTGAACTGGGATGTTGTTTTCGTCATGGGGATAAACAGACTGGGTGGGGGTTCTTCGTGCGAGGTCAGGTGCAATCATCAATCCAGCAACAATGCAATCGTTGCTTTCTGAAATACTTGAGTCCAGTAAGAAAATATCTTTCTGACCCATCCACCAATCATCCACCTCCATTTGGATATATATAAATATGTGCCTTGGTCCACCCTAGACAGACAGACACACAACTGGGGGAAAAAAAATCTTTTCAGCAACTTCTACATCAGAGTAAGGTATTATTTAGCTCTTTCAACCTTTGAGTTTTTTAACAGATTCAAGTGCTGCTGAAGAAACTCATAAATTTGAACCCAGCTTCATTCAAACTTGCTCTGAATGACTTGGTGTTGTAGCCGCCCCTTTTGTTTTCTTTTTCTTTCGAAGTCCTTGTTTATAACTTTGCTTTGAAATTGGGCTCTTCTTTTAAGGTGGATAGTTCATTCCAAGCATGGTTGACACCCACTAGAGATCCATTTTCACATCCACAACACATTGGTGAAGACAATGATGATCCAACTGTAAGTTCCAGCCACAACAACTCTTGAATGTACTCTTCTTCTTCTTCTTCTTCTTCATGCATCACCATCCAATGAGTTTTAGAGTTAAAGGGAGAAACTTTAGGGTTAAAGGCTCCATGGTGAATGGAGGTGCTCTATAGAACTCTCCTCTCCACCATGTATGATGATATGGTGTTTTTCCAAGTATGCTTGCATCCTTTTGACCTGTGTCTTCAATTGCAATCTGCAGGTTATGTATTTCCCTCCCTCAGAGGAAATTGCTGATCTTTCAGGAATGGTGCGGGATACAATTAGATTAAGCCAGTCTAGCAAGGTGATTGTTGTTCTACATGCTTCCTCTTTTTTCCCCCCACTGTTGCAGTGATGTGAATTCTGTGTTTTCAAAGTGATTCATGGGGATGAGATAAAGATGGTGGCAATATCCATACTATCACTGTAACTAGCCTGTGCAGGAGTTGCTGCCACTGGTTCTAAAAAATGCATGTTGCGCGCGCGCGTGCGTGTGTGTGTGTGTGTGTTGTAGGCAATTTGCTCCAAGGAGTGCGAGAATTTGGGACCCAGGAAATGGGAATGTAAGTGTTCATCAGTCTCTTCTTCTTCTGCTTCTTCTTGACAGTGTATAAGATCATTCTGTACCTTGAATTTCAATCAGCTTGACAAAGAGGAGAAGGGTATTCTTGTATATTCTTCAAAAGACAGCAACCAATGACCAAGAATAGCAACTCAGTATTTCAAAAGAGAAATCATAACACATGATTAAAACTACCAGCTAACGATGACAATGATCTTCCTCGATTTAGTACTGCAAAATCTGGCTTCACACTGAAGCTCCCGAGAGATTGTTAAAACAGACTGAAAAATTTCTCACTCTACCCAACAAACTTCCTTGTGCATTGAACATGTTGGCATGTACGAGATTTAGTAACTACTACTTCGTTCCGTTTTTTTTTTTTTTCCATTGCAGTTGGCGAATCTGATCATCAATCTGTTGACAAACAATGGCTGCCATTACTGAAAGTCAAGCAAAACTTATAGTGGGTTCTCTTATGGGGGATTTCTAGGAATCCTTCGGATGGTTGTCCATGGACCATTCCAAAGACAATTTCAGAGATAAGTACCTCATTTTCAAGCTTAACTATTTCATTTCTTTCTTAATAACTACTTCCTTTTCTTATTAACTTTCTTAATATCTATCTCTTGCCTTTCAATAGTGATTACCATTCTACAATTTTCTTACATTATGGCCATTTAGACTAAGGGGTTATGTAATAAAAGGGTTAAGTAGGTTAGGACTACCTACCTTCCTAGCTATGGGTTACATACCTTCCTATCCATGGGCTACTTACCTAACTATTCATGGGCTAAGGGCTATCAAAGCTTACATGGGAGGTTACATAAGGTCATCTTAGGCTACCTTAAAGCTACCTAGGGGCTATTTTGAAGGCTACATCAGGCTTATCTAAGGGCTATAAAAGGATTTCCTAAGTTAGCGAATACCTAGAGGGTATTTATAGGGTTTATTACATAGGAAACTATTTAGGGGCTACCTAGTGGATATTAGAGACTACCTACCTAGGGATTGTTTAGGGGTTACATAGGGTTTACTTAGGAAACTACTTAAAAACTTACTAAGTTAAAGGGAAGAATAGAGGGTTACTTGTGAAGCTATTAAAGGCTATATAAAGGATTATTTAAGAAAGTACTTTAAAGTTTTCTAAATTAAGAAATATATAAGAAGCTATTTACAAGGCTACATAAGGGGCTATTTGGGAGCTACCTAGGGGGGTATTTATGGACTACGTAGGGGTTTTATGTAGCCTTCAAGTATCCCATTACCTTGGTAGGCCCTTATATAAGTTCCAAGTAATCCCCTAAGTAGCCTTTAGGTATTCAATATCTTAAGTAGCCCCTTAGGTAGCCTTCTAGGTTAGGCCTTATGTATCCTTAAGCTTTTGATAACCCCTAAATAAACCCCTACATATGTAGCTCCTTAAATGGCCCTTAAGTATCCCATAGTTTAGGTAAATCTTTAAATGTCTCCTTGGATTCCTTAGGTTATAGGCTTTAGGTAGTCCCCTAAAGTAACCCCTAGGTATACCTTAACTTTAAAAATCCCTAATTCACCCCTTAAGTTGGCTTTCTATAATTCATTAAATCCCCCTTATGTCAAATATTACTAAATTCTGACCTACCCATCTTTAAATGAAATATGAAAACCCTTCATGAAACTATTAACTTGATAATTAATGTTGCATTGTAATCTTAACTTGGGCTCACAATTGAATTTTTGGAATGAAAAGAAAATGTCAAAGGAATGATAAGGAAACATCCTTGGACTAAGTTGAAGGCTTGATAAGGAATCATGTTAAACACAAAGTCATGAACATATTAACAATTGAGAAAAGTGAAATGCATTTCACCCAAATCAAAAAACCTTCATGTTTGGGAATCAAAATGAAACATTCCTAGGACTTCCAACATGGATTCCCACTGAAGGGAATTGAATCCCAATTTTCCAAATAAAATACATGAAAAATCAAATATCTTCCAAATTGAATGATCTATAGCTTATTATGACATTGAAACAATAAATAAATAAAATTGTATTCTCCTTTTTTATCTTGCATGTAAAATACCAATTTGTCTCACCTACTAAGAAATGCCTCATGATAATCAATATGTATGTTGTAAATATTATTCTTTGTATTGATTTTAACAATTTTCTAAAAAATATCCTTGAGGTGTGTGTTTTCTTTGTGTAGACTTCCATCACACACCTTGGAAATGCCATGTTCATAATTGTGTGTTCCTATGGTTTTGTGCGTTTCCCACCTAATTCTTGGTTTTCAACACTCCATGCCTTCCATGGCACACATCATCTTTAGTCTAAGAGACCTTATTGAACCCCATATACATACGTAAGCCAACAATGAAAAACTTATTCATAATGGAGGCCATTTTGTCAATGGGCTTGGCAAATGGTGATCATAAACTATGTTCAACAACTTTAAATACAAATGATGCATTTGTCCCTTTGGAGCTTTTAACATTTCTAGCTTAACAAAGGTAATTATCCTACCACTATAATTATGAGGTTGATGAACAATTAACACACAATAATATAAGTTCAAGCTACAACATTGTGTAATTCCAACATTGTTAGGAATGTTAATTTAATTGTTTAGATAAATCACAATTAGTTTAGTGATAAGTTGGATTTGCATAGTTAATTGCATTTTAGTTTGAAACTAGTTCAAGTGTGAATGCAATTTGGGCTATTCAACATTTGGGATATAATGTCAAATTAAGGGCTCTCAAATCATTTTTAGTGATTTAAAATAAAACTCACCTATAACAAGTAGGAATCCAAGCCCAAAACACAAAATAAAAAACAACACTCAACTATGTGCAAAAAAAATTTGCACAAAACATAAGAAACTTGTGAAACAAAATACATAATGGATTTAAATATGATGTGCCAATTAAGGTGTTTCTATGTTATTTTGTGTGATGTGTGGACAAAAATAGGTGTAAGTACCAATATGGTAGTGCACAACAACATCAACACCAATTTGTTAATATATACATTCAAATTGAACAAAGAGAAGGGAGTGTCCAATATGGTAAGACACAACAAATCAACACCAATGACAAGGACAAGGACTTAATGAAAGGAATGAATATACTTGACAAAACTAAATGTTTTGAGCAACGAATTAAATTAAAAAACTTTATTGATGGAACAAGACGTGATGTACAAAACTAAGCTTACTAGTAGAAATTGGCCGAAATGTAACCGCTTTATTTGCAACTACATGCGACTATTAATTATTTGCAACTATATTTGGACATTTTTGCAACTATTTGTTGTGTTGGTCATATTTGTGATTACATTGCGACTATTTTGGTGTTCATCTTTCCATGTGAACAACATTTAATTTGGTTTTCATCCAAGAAGAACAATTTATGTCCCATTAGTTGCAAATGAGACCAATTTAGTTACAACCTTATGAATATACAAAGGTGTATTTTATGAATTCTAAGGAATATAATTGGGTGTATTAGGATTTGTAAATGTATATTTTAAATGTATATGAACAACCATATTACATGTGTATTCAAGTATTATTATTAACATAAATGGCCTCAATATATTTATGGTTACATTCATTATTGTATATTTTAGTATATTAAAATTTTATGTAAGATATTTACTAAATATATTATGCCCATATTACAAGTTTATCCAAACCATCTTATTATACTTCTTAAAATTATTACAAATGACATTTATTATTATTATATTAATATTATATTATACATTAATATTAACTACATGATATATAAAAATTAAATTTCGATATTATCTTTGATTAAAATTTTTAAATCGTAATATTTTATTCCAAAATGATCCTAACATATTATTATATTAAGATTAAATTATTTTCAATTTATTAATGTACTAATTAATAATTTTTTAATTTATTAACTAATAAAAAATAATTATAATAAATCATAGCTCTAACAAGTGACATAATAATATATAGTAGTAATAATAATAAAATAGCTAACCTAGGCTAGTTACAAATTTTATTATTATTATTGTTAGTAATCAATAATGAAGTATTTTTATATTATAATAATTATCTGGAAATATTAATATATAATTTTAACATTTTTATTCCTAATTTTAAACTAATATTTATTAATTATCAATTAATCAATGATTATAAGCAATTATTGATATAAAAATTTTATTTTCAGTTTTATTATTCTATTATTTTATAATAATTACTGTAGTAATTAGAATGGAAATCTAATAAATTATTATACAAATGCAGAAATTATTTTCAAAGGAAAAATATACTTTTAAAAAATATAAAATATTTATTGTAATAGTTCATAAATAGCTATAATGAGTGAAGTAATAATATGAATAATAAAAATAAAACAATTAACCTTGGCTACCAACTAGCTATAATAATAATTGAATTAATGTTATTTTTATTATTAAATATTTACACTTATATTTATTACTAACTATAAAAATGAAAATAATAATGGGTATAATTATAATAGATAATTAGCATAGGCTAGGTTTTAATTAAATTATTAGATTAAAAAATAATACTCAATATTTATAATTAATAGTGAAAAACTAATCATTACTGAATATTTTGTTTATTATATTAATTTATTTGGTTACGAAATAGTAATGAATTAATTATTAATAATTAATTAGTTATTTCAATATTAACCTATTATTAGTTAATTAAATTGGTTGATAGATCATTATAGTTAATATATAATTAAATATTTTTTTTAAAATTTTTATCTAACTAATAAATTAAGTAATATTTAATAATAACTATATATAATTAATTCAATAATCATAATATATTGATTATTATTACTATAAATAATTAGTTAGTTGGATAATTTATAAAGTGAATTAATTATTTTATAGTTTAGTTGTTAATTAATTAATTAACAAGTTTATTAATTTATTTTTCTATATTGTATTCATTATTTATTTATTTATTTATTTCATTGGTTAATTAGTTAGCTATTTAGTTATCATTTACTTACTTGATTATATACTTTCCAAGATGAGAATGAAAGCCAAAGCATATGGGATAAACTTTTTAGTTTGTAAACTACTTACAACTAAAAAGTTTATCCCATATGTTTTGGCTTTCATTCTCATCTTGAAAAGTATATAATCAAGGTGTTTTGTCTTACATTTTCATATTTAAAAACATGGGCATATGGGATGAACCAATAAAAATAACTTAACCCAAAATAAAATATATATATTCATGTACTTACACCCAACTACCTACTTCCTTAACTTACCTACATATTTTTCTACCTCCCTACCTATTTAAATAAGTATTTGGCATAGGTAGGTAAATAGGTCCTATCTAAATAGGTGTTTAGCCTAGATGGGTAGGTGGGTATATAAGTAGGTAAATACCTAATTCAACCTACATACCTAAATATTGATTTAAATTGAATTTGGACAAATTCAATTTAATATGCCATGTGGCAAATTTCTATTGCACCATGTGTCAATTAAAACCATCCAAACATAAAAATTAAACATCTTAGAGTATTTCAAAATAATAGTAATTTTTTAAAATTATTAATAGTTGGGACACATGGGAACACATAACTTGTTCCCATTGTTCACTAAAAAAATCGCATCCTAATTGCAAACGACAATACATATATGACTAGTCAAAGGATGAAGGCGTATTTCATTCATTTTTTCTTTCATCCAAAATTTGTTGTCATTTATGACTAATGTCAATGCGACTTGTCGAACGCGATTATTAAGATTTTAGTTGCAAATGTCACTTGCAACTAAAAATTAGTCACAAGGACCAATTACAAAATGGTCAATTTCTACTAACGTTAAAACAAAATTGCACTACATAAACCATAACTTGCTTCAGTGAGATTGAAATGTGGTGTCTTATTTATATTATACCATAGGACCTTCTAAAGATTTACCAAATTTTTTAAACCTTAGGCAACTTCTAAACAGGTTTTATAATCTTTTGTGAACTTGGTTTTTAGAACCTTTCATTAAGTAAATTTTGTTAAACCTTCCACCAACTTGGCTTTTTGAAATCTTTTATATTTTTACATCTTTTTAGCACTTGCAAATTAAATTGTTTCTAAGAAAATTATGTCCATGACATCACCATATCCTTTGACGATGAATTCCACGCAAAGCTTTGTGTAGTTAATCATAAGCATAGGAAATTGAAAATGTGTCACATGGTTTTTACAATGTATGATAGTTATTGATCTTGAGCCTTGAGGTAAATGGTACATTGGTCTATGTAGCCAATAATGGCCAATGTTTTCTATCATAGAATAGGCAAAGGTGCTTGTGTTTTCATTAATCAAGTACCTTTCAAATGTAACTTTTGGCTAACATTATGGGCAAGTATTATTTCTAGGACTATTAATAGTTTAAAAATATAATTGATTTGTTGAAACTTTCATCTAGTTCAAAAAAAAAGTTTAAAATCAATGTGAAATACCTAGTTGAAATAGTCGTAACATATCATTAGGGAGATTTGTCAATAAGAATTTTTTTTCTTTAACCAATGTGACTTCACTATTTGGTTATCCTGGATTATAAGTTCAAATGATTACAATTTGGACAATATAAGGGTTCTCATGTAACTTATATTGTGTTCAAATGTTCAAAGACAATTAGTAGGATAATTTAATAGTCATAACATATCATTAGTGTTGAAAGGTAGTTTCCCCTCCTTCCATGAGGGACTCAAGTATTCTAGTTCAATTTTTTGGACACAATTCACATGATAATACTAAAATATTTGAAATTTAATAACATAAGTCACCCATTACTTGGCAACATTTGTATGTTTCAATCATTGAAGTTTGGATGCATATTATTAATGAAATTTTCAAACCTTCCATGATGAATTGGTTAGATTGGAAACCAATTCCCATGTGCATTCATTGATGACATTATATGCACATCAATGGACTATTCCAAATGTTCATAGAAAACTCATGAGTTGAGGATTTTTTTGACCTCAAATTCTTCTTCACTATCAATTTCAATTAGTGAAGGATGTGGTTGGATATGTCTATCAAGAATGGTAGATTCATGAAAAGGCTCAAAATTTGAAACATGAAATGCTAGATGAATTTTCATAAATCTTAAACATTGTAATTTTACAAAACTAGATTTATTTGACAATGGTAGGAAATTGTTTTAGTTGTTGGTAATCCAATTTCTTTGATGATCTTATAAATCATAAATCCCTTGGATTCATATCTCTTTGTAGTGTGCAAAATTGGATCTTCAAAAAATTCATGTTGTGCAACATGTATGATTTATTATAAGATATTTGATTACCAAACATTACATGATTTGTGAAAGAGTGTTTGTCTTTTTTTTTAATGGTTCTTGATGATATCTAAGAACTTTGGTTTTTTGCACTAATAGTTTTTGTTTCTTAAATTGTCATGCGCTACTAAATTGGTATTACCACATTGTTGAAACTAACAAAGCCACACACATGAAAACATGCACACAAATAGGTTTTGTTTGTTGTTGCTTTAAACTTGGATCTTGCAATTTGTAAGTGAGTTTTCTTGAAACACAAAAATGAAATTCCATAACCATATTATGAAAATACTACCCCCCC
>Ga0209611_10004080_pt1 | contig 25060 bp, 17 predicted proteins | sample S1TSphgellanicum_3_FD_187693 | JGI IMG/M metagenome (GOLD analysis project Ga0209611, IMG submission 187693) | Host-associated microbial communities from peat moss isolated from Minnesota, USA - S1T2_Fc - Sphagnum magellanicum MG (SPAdes) (version 2) | ecosystem: Host-associated > Plants > Peat...
ATAATTTTATTTCAATTGTTGTGCACACAATCATGATAAAATTACGATCAAATGATGCTCCTATCACATGTTACCACTTGTAAAAAAACTAGGCCCAAAAGGATTTATAAGCTTAAATCCTTTAGCAAAAAGAATGGCCATTTACAATTGTCCCTCTAAAAGTAGTTTCCTACCTACTTGTTCATTCTCTAGTATTTGTTTTGTAATGTCTTGTGTCATTTCTATTTTCAAAATCTCCATTTCTTTTGCATTTTGTGTGTATTCTTTAATGGTTTCTACAATGGATGGAGACCTTCCAAATATATGACTTTTTTTATTTGTAACTTTCTTATTTGGTTTGCTTCTAGCATTGGGCAAATTACAAGCCCTTGTCTTAGGTGACATTACATCAAATGCTTACTCTAAAGTTTGGTCAAATGTCATATGTTCACTCATGTTATGAAAAATTAAAGTTTGACATTCAAGACTTTGATGTTGTGTTTTTGGAATAGTTTCAAAAAGATCATCTAAGTTTACCACTCGAAGTTGAAACAATCGAACACCTTGATCAATGCCACCAATTGCACCATTCATTTGTTATGTCCCACCTAAAATACTATGAAAACATTCATACCATGACCATGAAGAAGGAGGAACACCTATGAAATTACAAGCTTCATGTTTTTCATGACATTGTTTTCACATTTTGGTGATCTTATTTTGACATTGCTTTCAAATATAGAACACTTCATTGAAAAATGCTCCATTGATTTTGTTTGCAAACTTCTTCCAATTTTGTATAGCCATGGGCTACCTACCATACTCCCAATGTGTATCCTCCCATAATCAATCATCATTTCTGATTTTTGTTAACTCAATCATTGGTGTTAATAAATCTTGTGAAATGATTTCACATAAATCTTTCTTTTGTAAGAATTTATTTTTCTTCATCTTCTAAATATGAAACTTATTTCCATAAATATTTTTGAAAATTAAATGAAATACCATGATTATTACTAGAATAATGTCAAAATTAAACTACTAAAAATTTAGTTGTAAAATGAAGCTTTAATCATTCCTTTTCTCATGAATAACTTGATTCTAATACCATGTTGAAAATGGATAATAAAATAAAGATAAAATAAGGTTAAAATATCATATATTTATTCTAATTTTTTCACCTCCTTTGCATGTAACTTAAAGTCACACAAGTTGTTATAACTTTGTAATCCACCTTGGAGATTTAGCTTACACCTAAAGTACAAGGTGAACATTCCATGGCATAATTATATCACATGTATAGTGAACACCCATGTAGCTGTTACTTTCACAAATATTGAAGTGAACATCTAATGTAAAATTATTGAATGCAATGAAATATTGTAACTAGAATCATTTCAATCTCATAGTTTCAAACTTAAATGCATGCACACACACGAAGGATGTAAATTATTCGGTAGGATGTTGATATTCAACACCAAACATGTAGGGTGTTTTTCTTAAATATTGGGGCCATTTTCAAGGTGTAAACCATTTACATTTATCAAGGCCATTTATTAGGTCTACCTTTAAGGAGATACTATAAAATGATATAGATTTCATTCAATTTCAAATTTTGAAGAATGTTCACTACCATAATACTTGGGTTAATTCAACTTCAATTATATTATTTTCAAAAATGTTGAATGTTTTGGAAAACATTTTTTTCCAATTTCTTTTTTCTGAATGAAAATAAATAATCTCATGGAATATTTCAGAATATATCATTTGTCAAATTGATTGATTTTGATAATCTTCAAAATTAATTAATTATTCAACAAACACATGTTGAAATGGCCAAGGTACTACCATAGTTGTTAATGTGGTAGCTAATTTCTTGAGAGCTTAATGAAATATTCCTTATTTTAAACTTTGTTGGTTTGAACTTGCACTATAACCATTTTGCTTTAGCTTAATGTGAAAAAACATTTATCTCATTACAACTTGTAAATGATTGACATGAAAAATTGTATTTCTATCAACTTTTAAGATATGAACAATTAATCTACTTGATTTATTCCACTATCTATTAAGGTGATGAACAATATGTGGGCCTAATCAATAACTGATAATTTCCAAACTTTTCTATTTTCTTGAAGAAAGGTGGAAAAGGAAAAATAGATGATGGACAATAAAGCTTCCTTAACCAACTTTGCTACTTGTCTTTTCATGTTACTTACGAATAACCACAATATCATGATAAAAAAATTTGAAGGCAAGAAAACCAAAAAAAAAGAAACAATAAACAACCATTACATATCGAACATCAAAAGGAAAAAAGGATTGAACATGGTTGTGCCAAATTTTACATTAAAAAATATAATATATTTCATGTAGGACCAAGATTAACATTTCAAATTGACACCAACTTCATGACTTTTGATAGCCTTATATAGAGCCTACAAAGTTTTATAGATTGTATTATTTTAAATTCTAAATATTTCTCTATATTGTGTCCATAATGAAAGTTTGATAACCAAATAAAGGCATTATGAATTCTCCTTTGTACAATGATGAAATTTTCTTATTAAAGTATTACACAATAAGATTTTATGTGATTCACATTGCGTTTATTAAACAAAAAAGTTGATGGAGAATTTCTATGGTCTAGGGCTTTCCATTACCCTATATGTGTTGTTTTACATATGTGAAATTGTGATTTTACATTTACAAAGTCCCTATGTCACAATTAATAATCATATAATGAGTTTCCATTCCTAAACAATACTCTTATGCCTTATAGAAATGTCATTTTCACATGAATATTCAATGAAAACATACAAAATTTAGGAAAATGTGTAATGGAGTTGGGTCCCCAGCCTTACAATTGCTCATTCTATTAAATTACAAGTCGTTGTCATACCATAGCATAAATCTTAAAGACATGCTTTCTTTTTTGTATGCAATTGAATTAACCATAATTGAACTAATTCCTTAATTTTGACAAAGTTAATAGATTTAGACTTATTTTGTGATAACATAAGATTCAATACTCAAGCCCAAGAGTGGGACCAAGTGCATAAACATATTGCGTAACAATCCACACAAACATTTGCCAAAGTTTCAAACAATAGTTTTGTGGAGTTTAAAGTTTAAACTAGTGTTTGGTGGTTCTTTGTTAAAAGTTTAATAACCAGTGTTTTAAGGTTGTTGGAGTTTAGGTTCATGTTAAAATTGGCCTTGCACTTTATCATGAGTAATCCCCATGGGTGGGAGACATTCCCAAAATGTGAAGCCAAATGCAGCAACTGCTTCATCCTAGGTCCCTTATTTTCAAAATGCACCCCCCCCAATTGGGGTTTTACCCTACACAAATTGCCATGTATCCAATTCATACTTGCAAAAGTGTGTGTCTCTATCTTTTTTTTGTTGGCTAGAATATTGCAAGTATGAATAGCCAATTTTTTTGTGGGTTTGTATTCATCCTAAGGAAGAAACAATGTATTCATGACTCTATACCATGTCTACATATGTTTGGATAAATGTAAGATGCTCAAGATTTGTATGTCAAGAAGACTCACAAATTCACAGCCAGAGAAGGTTTTTGGTATGGACTCTAAGTTAAGATGCAGCTGCTTGATGTCAACATAAGATCTGTGAAATGATCACTACAAGATTGCTAAGAAAACTTACCTGCATTGTGAAGGAGGAGAGTGACCCTCAGGTTCTTTAGTTTTGTAATTTTTCCAATTGCTCATGTGTTAACCTGAAACCAAAGGATGCACAACCAGCCACAAATGTGTGTATAGATGAATAAAAGACAATCATCCCAGGTGATAGACAATTGGCTATATAAGGGCAACCTACTCTTACACCCTACCACTAGGAAGGCATGTCCATTACAACACAGACTATACCTCTTTAGTGGAGGCATACTACACCTTACTACACGGAAGGTTGTCCCCCTATACTGCAGATGGGTAGGTCCCTAGCTGCTGCATAATATGACAAGCTCAAAGCTTCCAGCTATATGATGTTGTAAATCTTGGCACCTTGAGAAAAGTGTTGTGTGTGCAAATTATGCACCCCTAATCAACATGCTTCTTCCTTCCAATAGCCTGCACACATAAGGATTCTGAATTACACTTAGCTTCAGCAAGAACAAAAGAACTGAACTAACTTATGGAACTTCACTTGCATTGCCTTGTGGTTATGGACCTGTCGCCAATGTGGACAATGCTGAACTATTGATAGACCTAAGGTAATAGAGATTCACCTGGAAGCATGCAAGGGCATAATGGACGTCATCCTCTGTGATTTGGTAATGTGTCACCACACGGATCCTGGAATTCAAAGAAATTCAGTTAGGACATTGCAGCAACAATGTATCCCTATGTCACCTATGTGAGGGAGAGGTTCCAACCATCAACCATCATTTGGAGCAAGCTCCCAATAGAAGAAGTATAGAGAAATCCTGGGGACTACTCAATACTTCAAATTGATCGCCACACCTTAGTTATCATTTTTCCAAAGTTGATGAGGTATGGTGGCAAAACACACACCTGTTGTGACCCTCATACAAACAAAGGACCCCATGTTCCTTCAATGCTTTGTGAAACTCCTCAGCCCCAAGTCCATGGTCAACATCCACCATCACCTGCCATTCCGTTTGCACCTGGTTCAGATCTCTAACTTCAAGATGAAAATCTTGGTTATCCACATTATGTTTGGAGACCACGTCACCCCAGATCTGATTCAGATGCTGCAATCAAGCAGGCAGTGGATTCCAAAAAGGGAATGTGTACATAATACTTAAATGGATAGCTCTATAGGGTGAAGTGCCAGTCAGTCACACATAGTTGGCAAACAAAGTTTTCCCATTTTCTTGTCACTTTTGACTGAATAAAGTAGTATAATAAGGGAGAATGAAACTCTGTACAAGAGGTGAAGATCCCTCACAATGTTTGTGTCCACATTTGCCAAATCCACACTTAATCCATCAATTGCATTGAGCCCCTCTGCACCCAGAAAATCCATTATCCAAATGAGACACAAAGACATGCAATAAACATACAGTCAATCATCTGTAGAGCAGGTAAAGGATCCTTTGCATGCTGTGATTACTTCTAACATCCAAGTAGCTTATAACATTGAGCACAAAAGCAGCAAATTATGGGGGATTGTTCTGTATGAAATCGTAGAGATACCTGCAAGAAGACGTGCATTTCTGTGGTCCTCACCTAGTCGACCAGCCATATCTAAAGCAAGTAAACCTGCAGCAGCCAATACACCAACTTGTCTCATGCCTCCACCTAGAGCTTTCCTCAGTCTCCTTGCCTGGCACACAAAATCCCTCAGAGATTTAGCTCTCAGAGTCACAGCTCATGGGTAGCTTGCTAGTAATGCAACACCCAGCTTCCCACCTTCATTAGAATGGAATGAGTACCAAAGATTGCAGAAAAAACTTTAGAAATCACAATCATAGATGTGGTCTTGTTAACATATGCTTAGCAGCAATTTGTACCAAGTTACATCCATTAGGCAGAAAAGTGGTACCTAGGATCTAGCTTTCTAACCTGGGCCTGTCCCCAAGTGTTATAACAGTAAATGAATTACACATTTGGCTGCCAGTTTGCAAAAATGTTCAGAGACCCACTGAAAGTGGCAAGACCTTGTAAGTAATCAATGTTTGGCAACCTATAAGTGAAGATAGGAATTCAGATAATTTGAAAAATTTCCAGAGATAACCTGCAATAAATGTCATTCAAAGAGCAAAATAGAGTTGCATGACTAGAGAATATCTCATGTCTCAAACTACTCCATGTGACAATGAATAAGCAAACTATTCTCTGAATTCAGCACTCACCTTGTCAATGAACTCATTGGAGCCCACAAGAACTGTGCCTACTGGAGCAGCCAAACCCTTAGATAAACAGACCTGCATGTAAAACATCAAATCAGCAAAAATGTTTGATACACCTGATTCAAATTCATATTCTCATTCTGTGTAGAGTAACAAGTATCTCTGTTATCCTACTTGCATGCATCACAACCAGGGCACTTTCACACCAAAGGCTGTCAATTATAAGCATAAAATGCAAACTAATGCTGTTGGTCAAACACACAAATTCCTATTTTGGGGGCAACAAATGTCTTATTTTTTATCACTTCTTAACATTAGCAGGCATAGGTCGATGTAATGGGCTAAATATTGCTGCTATTCAGCAGCAATGGCAACTACATAACTGCAGAAAATACAAGATCTTACCTGATCAGGTTGAATTGTACAAGAAAATCATGTTATCATTGGAGAACAGAATGAACAAATTAGCACAGCATTTGAGACACTTGTTACACCTTCAAAAGCTAATCTCCATCATTCAACAAAACCTGACTAAGTGCTACCTTATGAAGCAGAATATTTCATGAAGTACTTTGACTTAACTAATTCTCATACATACAGAAGTTGTGAGCTTACTGATACAGTATCAGCTGCACGGACCAATGTCTCAGGGGGAACTCCCAATGCCTGCATTTTCACACAAACTTATGCCATGAGGTTCATACTCATGAACATGATTTATGCCCACCAATCTTGGTCTCCACCTGAAAGCCTTAAATCCATATCTATGAAATGACAGAGAAATCTCTGCAACAACAATTTGAAGCTAAAATGACATGAGTGCAGTCATCACCTTATGAGAGTACAAAAGATTTCTGAGCAGAAACTCAAGCTCACAATAAGTTGCTGACCCCATATTGGCATCTTCAGCCCACACCTCTACTGGTATCACACTATTCTGTAGGAACTTTTAAGCTGTCAGGCCTACAGAGGAAGAACACAACTTCAATTCATAAGAAACTTACAGTGGAGGCATTGAAAATGCGGGCACCATCAATATGCAGCTTCACCCCATATGACTTGGCAAGCTCTCCAACCTTGTCTGTGTACTCTGCTGTTATGCATCTTCCTCCACATCTGCACAGAGATTCAACTTTTTCAACTCGTTGAACCTTGATTCATTAGTTTAGTTGATACATTCTGTGAGCACATCATGTAGCAAAAGTTGGGCTGTTTCCCATTAACCCACAAGAGGAAAAATAAAAATGCTAACAAAGATGGACACCAAATTGCAACTGATTGTGGAAACAATGACCCCAGTAGAAAGAAATCTGCAATATCTACTCAAAGTGAGCAAGAGGCAAAATTATTTTAAGTGGATACCGAGCTTGTGTGTTCTCAAGGCAGATCAGGCGTGTGACGGGGTAGTGGATATCATATACATGTCTGATGGCTTCCTCCAGCTTGTGCAAATCCATGGTGCCATCCTCTTGGTTTGGAACTGTTCTCGAATGTACCCCACCAAGTGTTGATATCCCCCCTTGCTCATAATGATGAATATGACTTTCTGACCCAACTATAACCTCACTCCCTCGGACCTGGACCACACATCATAGATTGAAGTTTATTTCAAAATGATTCCTTTGTGCTTGTGTGTGTCGATCAGCATTCACCTTGAGAGGATGGTAGGCAATAAGATAGAACATAACAGAGATGTGGAATTAGCAACTGCTAGCGATAAATCCTTTTGTGAGTTCAGGGTATCACTTCAGGTAAATAGGGATTCTGACCTCACAGTGCACCAGAACAGCAATTAGGTTCCCCATAGTTCCTGAAGGCACAAACAAGCCAGCTTCCTTGCCAAAAATCTTGGCCATCTGTTGCTGCAGCCTTGAGACTGTTGGATCAGCTCCCAGCACATCATCATCAACTTCTGCATTTGCCATTGCAGTCCTCATCTCTGCTGTCGGCTTAGTGACTGTGTCTGACCGAAGATCTACCTCTCGTGATGCATTTAAGAAACCATTCTGAACAGGAGCCATTTCACACCAGAATAGCCTTGCTTTCTCCTGAATCTTCCACTTCCACCTCTTTTGTGCAAGCTTTTTCAATCTTTCTGATCACAAGTTCTCCCTGAAATTGCAAACACAGTTCATCACAACATCCATCCAACAACAGTACTATAAGAAGGTTCAAGATAGATACAGTTTCACACAAAACATCCTCTGGGGGTCTGTATGGAGCTCCAAAGCACCAAGAGAAATCCCCCCACCACAACACAAATATTGAACAGACAATCTCCACATAGAGGAAGGAGGATACCAAGAGTGTAATAAAAGGACAAGAAAGTGCATTGCTATATCGAGATCACACACTGCCACTGACAGATGGCAGAGTGGCAAGGTTGACTCATCATAAAAGGAAAAAAGAAAATTACAGGAAACAGTGAACACTACAACTGTTGCACAACTGTGGCAGAGTGAAATCTTGCAATGAAACAGCAAAAAAAATTCCAGCAACAAATCATTGATGGTGGACACTGCAGACTGCAATGTGGTCATGCATGTTACATACTGAGCTGGCATGCATTCACAGATTTAAATAAACATCATGAAAGATATAAAAGTACAGTCTACACAATTGGTGAATTTTTTTGGTCATAATCCAAACCTGTCAGGCTCCAAATCCACTCCTGTGAAGTGCTGCAAGGAATAAATAAATAAATTGGAAGCCCACAAATTGCACAGCTTATACTCCAAAACCTAGACTTTCACCATTAGAAGAAAGTGCAAAAGATGGCCACAAGAAGAAAACTGAAGGTTTTTAGTTGACAAGGAACAAATCTATAACGCTCTCTGCTACAGTACTGTATCATTTAAGCACTAAAGGACGTGAATCAGAGGAAGTGCACATGAGTACAATCAGTGTTGTGAACATACATAAGAAAAGCTTATGCATGTATATGTATACCATGGAGGGTAGCGATTTTCCCTCATTGTTCAACCTACGAAGACTGTATCTAAAACTGAAATTCCCGTTTCCTTCAGGATTAAGTTTCCACAGGGAACAATTGCAAATTGTGAACAGTAATGAGAAAAAGGCACGCCAAACAACCTGCATTGGTGGGGCACGCATGCAGAGAGAAAGTGACAGCAACAAACAGAAAAAAGCACTGGGACAGGACAACAACAACAAGAGCGAAAGAGAAGACAGAATTGAGGTTTGAAACAGTCAATGAACCGAAGGAAAAGCAGATTCATTCTATCCGTAGACCTGTCACGGAAACCGAACAGGGAGGGGAAAGATACACATGGCAAAAGCCAGAATGCAAACTCCGAGGAAAGCAAAAAAGCATAAAAAACAGGAGAAGATATTTCGTTCAAGGTGCACACTACTAGATGAAGCACAATTCACAACATTCCTGTATCGCACAGATAAGACCGAGAAGAAAAGAAAAAAGAACGGCTTCAAGCGTGCACTTTTTTAAAGCAAAAGAAAGGAAGCGGGAGTTGTGTCAGACAAGAAAAGAACAAGGCAAAGAAAGAAGCATTACGTTGTTCATGAGAAAGACATGCACGAACGAACGAACGAGGGAGCAACTTACGAAAGCTACTGAATTCTGGCAAATCAAGACAAACAAGAACTGTGCGAAAGAAGAGAAAGAAATACCAGACAAATCTCCACGTGAATGACCGGTCGACGCGTTGCTACAGAATTCCGAAATGGAAAATCCCGCAATTGAAAATCCGCAAAGAAAGCAGGAACGAGGGAACGAGTGCACACCACGAGGTGTAGCAGCAGCGATGGCGGGCGCGAGTGTGCGAGCAAAGTATAGCACACTTCCCTACACGTTTCTCTCTGATCTTGCAGGGAATAGCGACCCTTGGTTGGGATCAATTGTAGCTGTAGGGCCGGGGAGCTTCTCATTTGTTATGCCAGGAAAGGCCCTGTTGTAAGGGCGTCCGGTCTTTAACCTCAGGCTGGGGCCCGGTTCAGCAGGTAGCAGCCCCAGAACCATAATGCCCTGACAGCAGCAGGGCCTTTTCCCTATACAAAAATGGACCTACCTATACATAGGCATGCCCATATCTCAACTGACGTCCTCACTTCAGGTGTTAAATTTTTTTGGACCTGAAAAATATGATTTCAACACATAGGCCACATAAAAAGGATTTTTTTTTGGAAAAATAAAATAAAATTGGCCCTAATTTTTTCCAGATTCCAATTTTTGAAGAAAAGAATTACCAGATTTCTACAACAGGTTCGAGCAGGTAGCCAAAATATAAAAAGGATTAAAATTTTCTAAAAAAAGTTTCATATCTGGTCTACAGCCAAATTTGGCTAAATCTTCGTTTGCTGATTTGCCAGTTTGGCTACATGAAAAAGGAAACCTTGTGTCACATTTTTGTAAAAGCACTTTTCACTTTTTGTACTGAGTAAGGCCTGCAGTACCAGTTCTTGGACATTAGAGGCCCTACGTGTAGGGTAGGCTTTATTGGAATAAGGGCTCTGCGAGGTGGAGCCAAGCGCAGGCCCTATTCAGGCACACCTTTTTAGGCCTTCTCTGGGAAAGGTGGCTGGCTACCTGCTGGTTTCACTTTTGGTGCCCACCATTTTCGCTTGCCACATGAATCAGCAGAGCAAGCTTTGAGACGCCAGATAAAAGGTTTGCGAAAACCAATTACGTTCTGGAACAGGCCGTGGTAGAACCCACTACAACCTAATGGAATGACGGCTCGCCATGTCCATCTGTGGATTGGGCCCAATACACTGTTCCAGAGTATGTGATGGACCTCGTGACTTCTAAGGTGGCGCCGATCTCCATGAAGACAATTGGAATATAAATCTTCTGTTGTTGCACCTCACTTGTAAGTTTTTTTTTGTCTTTGTTGTGTGGCAGACATCCTAAGGTGAAATGGGTTGAGCTGTAGATTTTCATTTTTGTCTTTGTATAGGAGAAAGGTCTAGTAGACCCTTTTCTTATATCAAGTGTCATGGAGACGATGATTTTGTAGAAGAATAGCATTGCAATGATAAAGATAGTGAGGAGAGACACCATGATGAGTAACTTCCACTTGGTGGAAGTTGCTTTGATAGGTTGAAGAGTATCTTTCGTATTGTGTAAGTTACAGTTCTTACAACATCACTACAACATCAATGAATAGGACTTTTTTAACATCATTACAACATCAGCATATAGAATTTTTTCGGTCCATTGAAGGACCAAAATATACAAAGAAAAAAATACAACCATATTTTACGTTAAGTGAGAGACATCTTGTTTTTAATATGATACAAACCTCCTAACATAGGAATGAGTCTCTATCACGTGCACCTGGAGAACATATTTAGTGTAAAATAGAGACTTGTCTATCTCATGTGAATTTACATCCACAATATGGAGGAAGGTATGGTTCATTTCAAGGAGGGTTATTACTTTTTGTAAAGTTCCCACTATTTATGAGGCGGGTTCGTAAGAGTAGAGTATGGCACTAGGTTGAGGGCATTCCCACCGTGCGTGAGCCCACTTTTAGTAATGCTCTCAATCAAGGGCCTCATTGAACATAATGTACACGCCAAAAATTAGGCTTAAAGCTCTTGAAAACTAAAGAAAGGGTGCTCAAAAAGCGAACACACCTCCCACAAAATCCAGAACGGCCCCTTTGAAAATTAGGAACTAAGAGCATCTCCGGCGTTGCTCAGGAGTTATCCTGCACGTAAAATGGGATGAATTTTTTTAAAAAACATGCTAGTTTGGCTCAGGAACATGGTTTTGACTGAGTACAACTGAACAGTTTGAGGTGGCCGGTAAATGGCAGAGAAACGGTGTGCACCTGCAGAAAAGAGTGTAATAAATTTGATATGACTGCTGCCCAGTGTTTCTGATTGGACCATCATAATGATTGGTGGAGGTGGTTTGGTCTTAGTAGTCCCCCACCTATTTGATGTTCCAATTTCAATTTTATTGGTGGTATTGCAAAAAACTAAACAACTAAACTTGGATGTGAAAAATAGTTTTGCAGGGTCACATACTGAGCACCGCCGGAGATGGTCTATTGGGTACTGAATGTCAGATTCTGCTGTAGAAGATGCTCTGCAAATGCACTGCCCAAGTTTCTGCAGTGCATTGCAGTCATCAGGGTTCACCTCAGCCATTGATTCCACATCTTCAAACTTGATCTCATCCATTTGCCTCTTTCTTTACGCCAGATAAGTCCCTCAGACAATGAGGGCAGCACTAGAATTGGGTCTCCACTCAGCTATTGTCTCATGTAGACCCTTGCTCTGGTAATGCCCTCATCCTAGGGACAAAAAAATGGAATAAGATCCAAACATGACAATAGTTATTAGGTGTAAGGTGAACACCTCTTCTGGAAGGCACAAGAGAGTAACCCTCATTCTAACATTGCAAATAAAAGTGTGGTGGTGCAAAAGGTACTTCCCCTCTTCTGTTGTTTGAGGGCATGGGAACAAGCTCCCATGCCCAGCACCAATGGAAGCCTTCCTTCCACTGTAGAAGGTTCTTTCATTGTTTTGCGGGCATGGGTACATGAGTTGCCATGCCCAAGTGCAGTGGAAGCCTTCCATCCTTCACAGGAACTGCAGCCCAAGTTGCCAAGCCCAAGAACAATAGAAGTCTTCACTTGTTTGAGCATATGAGTAACCCAAGTTGTCAATGGAAGCCCTTGGGCTTGGGCTTTCCCCATCAGAAAAACTTTTAAAAGACCTTTTTATGCTAACCTTTGGATGGAGGAAACTGTCAGGAACTTGCAGTCTGTAAAACACATTGGAGGCTACAAGGAAGATTATGTTGTGAAGGAAAAAATTAGGTTAAGTGATTGTAGCATTATGATAGGTAACACGCACTTGATTGGAACTACAACACAACTAGGCAGCTTTCAACATTCCCAAACAAGGGAGCTTGTCTATCAATGGTTAACACCAAAAAAAATAAAAATCTTGTGAACCCAAGTTAGATAACCAAGCTCAATCACACTTATATGTGATAAAACAAACTCCTAAACCCCTTTGTTTAATGACAAAAAACGTACCAAAAAACCCATCTTTTCCAAGTGCATTTGAAACCCTCATGACAGTTGGAGGGGTAGGGGTCCAAAAGCACCTCTTCACTGAAGTAGCTGGGTAAGCTCGAGAAGGTATCGATTGCAGTCCAATGTTAGCAACATCTACAACACAATCTAACTTGCAGAGTAGTCTCTTTTAACAGATAGCAGCAGCAGCAGCAGCATATATACACATAAAAACCACATACTATTTAAGTTCATGTCAATCTCTCTCTTTATGAAACAAAGAAGGGCCCATAGAGCTCATGATGGGAAAGCTCACAAGAACAGGCTCTGGTGGCATCATATTGCAAATTCAAAGCAAGAGATAGCAAACTAGAGGATCATCAGCCTACAAAGTAAACCTTGCCATGAAGGTGGGAAGCTTTGAAGTTCCTCATTGAGTGTGGCAACTCTCTTTTAACGATCCCAGCCTGAACGACGTCTTCTCTGAGTCACCCTCTCCCTGTTGTACATGACCACCAAAATTTTGTTAGATCCACAATGGTATCTGTGAGATTGCAGAGAATCTCTTCAACAACACTTTCAAAGGTCACATGATACTGATCCAGAACTCAGCTCAAACACAATGTAGTGTTCTCTCTCACTTTGCTGAACTCTTTAGGACCAGGTTACAAAGGGACTGCTCAACTAAACATCACACCATGAAGCAGAGAACATGCAAAGCTGGAAAAGACAAATAAATCCTACCCTTCAGACTGGTGATCCTGGGCACTTTCTTTGCTGCCATTTCCTTCATGAACAATCTCCTGGTCCCTGGGGCCTTGCTTCTCTGTATCTTTGTCCCCGCCTGCACTATCCCATCTTGATCGGTCCCTTTGTCTCTCTCTGGCCATAGTATCCCCCATATCCCTGTTTTCCTCTTTCCCTACACTTGCAGCAAAAGATGGCAATCCCCTATTCAATGCATCTACTGGAACAAAACTATCTGGTCTGGAAGGTGCAGGAGTTCCGCCTGTTGCACCCCCTGCTACAAAAGCACCCATTGTTGCCCCTGAAGAAAACCCCAAACTACTCGAGGGACTTGTGGTAAAACCCCTTTGAGTAGTAACTGTATGCTGCCTTCTGCCAATTCCATCTCTGGATCTTTGACCTGAGGAGCTTTCATATGTGAAGCCAGAACCAGTTCCGGCAGGTGTGAAACCCCCAACTGCACGAGCTTGGCTATTATTACCTTCAATCCCCCCATAACCAGAACCCTGTGGGGAGTTGCTTTGAGCTCCAGTTGCTGAGTATGAGCTTGTTGAGCCTGCAGGACTTCCAGGAGTTGCTGCTATGAAGCTGCTCTTAAAGCGTGCCATCATCCCTTGCTTTAATGCATTCACTGCTGACCCTCGAGTTTGAGCTTCTTCTTTCTTGACTTGCTGCTGGGGCTTTGGAATTCTCTCTTGGGCAGGGCTTGGCTTTATGGTCACTGCATCATGGCTGTAACCAATCCCTAATCCAAAATCTACACCACGCACATTTCGACCACCACCAGTCCCACTTGCCCCTCCTCCACCACTGCCTCGCCCACGACCTTTGCCACCACCTCCACCACCCCTTCCTTTTCCTGCAAAAGCATGCCCAATGGTCAATCTGTTTGTCTGCTGAGGTTCACTATTACAGTTTAGTTTGGTTTTGTACACATCATGGCACTCATGGTGTTTGCTATGACAGACCCAAACAAGGTGTCAAGAACCCAGGAAAGAAAGTAAATTACCTCCACGTCCTTCTCGTTGGGCTCGAAAACGCCCATCCTGCGGAAAGAAGATGAAAAAGAACAGCTTAAAACCCCATCCAAATGTTATCCTTTGGAATGGCTGGGAATTCTACTGCTTCAAGTACAAAGCAAATAAATGAATAAAGGAAAAAATCCTTTACATGAAAGCTTGCTAAAATACACTCAAAATAGTTAGGATTTGTGAATTCCAAAAACTTGTCAAAGCATTAGATGAAGGTACAGTTGATGCAGGGAGGAACACACCTTCATGGCAAGGTCCATGAGTTCTGATGGAACAGTCTGGCCAGCAGCAATGAGACTAGTAACAAGCTCTCCAGCAAAGCGAGCTTCTTTGCCAGTCACAAGAGTGTGAGCCACCCCCTCCTTATCACCTGCACGCCCTGTTCGCCCAATCCGGTGCACATGGCTGTCCATATCCTTTGCAATGTCAAAGTTGACAACAGTTTTGATGGACTTAATGTCAAGACCACGAGCTGCTACATCTGTGGCAGCAAGAACATGGTATACACCAGACTTAAATTTCTGTAAAACTTCCATTCTTGTTGCTTGGTCCTTATCTCCATGCAGAGCTGCCACTTTGAATCCACGCTCAGCAAGCTTGCTTTCCAGTTCTTCTACTCTCAATTTGGTTGAGGCAAAAACAAGGACATCACCATCATCAACCATTGATTGCAAGTTGCTGATCAACCATGGCATTTTTTCTGCATCTGTTGGAAGTACATTTATAACCTGGTTTTGTAGTTGTAGTGATTCACACACAAGACAGAAGAATTAGATCCTGAGAGAGATGCCACTTCATGGTTCTAAACATTAGAGATGAGCACTATAACAAGACTCCAAGAAGATACACACCTTGTTACATCTTGCCTCTTGTTATCTGAAGAGAGAGTGATAACCAAACTGAAAATAGTGCACACCAACCTGGGTTATATCTTCATTTGCCCTCCCAACCTCTCCCACTGCAATCCTCACTGGGTCAGTGAGTATTTCACGAGCAAGACGCTCCACACGGCGAGGCATTGTGGCAGAGAACAGCAAAGTCTGGCGGTCAGGCCGGATCTGACCTACAACAGACCTTATCTGGGGTTCAAATCCCAGGTCAAACATCCTGTCAGCCTCATCCAGAACAAGATAAGTAGCCCTACTCATGGTAAAGGCCTTCATTTTGATCATGTCAATCAACCTCCCAGGTGTTGCAATCACAACCTCACACCCAGCCTTCAGTTCTTTGAATTGCTCAAATTTTGACATCCCCCCATATACACCTGAGACTCGAATCCCATGAACTTTGGAAAACTTCTTTGTCTCATTGTAAATTTGATGTGCAAGCTCTCGTGTGGGTACAAGAATAACACTGATAGGACCCTCCCCCTTGCCCAGCTCTTCTTGATCCATGATATGTACTATCATTGGCAAAACAAAAGCAGCTGTTTTTCCAGAACCTGTCTTAGCAATGCCGATCATATCCCTCCCTGACAAAGCCACAGGACAAGCCTGACATTGGATTGGAGTAGGCCTTTCATATCCCTGCTTAGCAATGGCACCAATCAGAGCTGCATCAAGCCCTAAATCCTCAAAGGTCTTGACTGGCCGTGGAACATCAAATCCTGACACCTTGATTGCAAGAGACTGGCGGTAAGAAGAGGCCTCCTCTTCTGTCATCCCTGAAATCAAAATTGCCTTTAGTTTAATTAAGTAGAAAATTGAAATTCTTTTGATTATAGGACAGTAAAAGGTTGTAAGATAGCACGTGATTACACTGTCTTACTTGGAAGACAGAAGAAAGTGAAATCCAAACTAAGAATCCAAACTGACTTGTAATTAGAAACAATCTGATAATTTCTTCTGAAATGAAAATCCAGGGACTAAGGAAAATATCTTCAATCACCGCATAATAAACATTCCAGTAGCAGTGATGTGAAAAAATCCCATTCATATTTCTATTTCAAATGCAGCATGTTTGCAGTGTCTTAAAACAGATGCTTTCACAGCATTGACCAATGAATGCCTACAGAAAGCGAAGTTGGTAACTCATGTGTGTTTACAAAAATGCCACACATGCTGCAGCCATTAAACATGCTAGAGAATGCAAACTGAACCTAAATATTCCAAAGCAGAAAACTATCATACCTGATATTGCCGCACTCTCCTCATAAAAATCCTTCCGAAATTCCTCATAATCAATTTCAGTGTGGTCCAATGGAGCTATGAGATCCATCTTCTTCTTATCAAATGTAACAATTGGGTTATCATCAGAATCATATTGAAGGAGTCCCTTGTCAACTGCCTCTGCTGCTGCATATACCTCCTCATCAGTATCATAGCCAGCATGCAAAGCTTCAGCTGCCAATGAGAGGCCAGCATCCCGCCTTGCATTCAGAAAGCTCTCCACTGGATCATCATCCTCATCTTCAAGCTCCTCCACTTTAGCCCTTGGTTTTTCAGGTGCTTTCTTTACCTACAAAGATGATTCCAAGAGAAGGAATCAGAAATGACAAACCCTATTTCATCAAGAAAGCTACCAATGGAGTACTTGCTATTCCACAATAGTGCATAGTTGATAGAAGATAGTTCTAGCAATTTACACATACCTCTTCATGAATACCTTCCATAAATGCATCAAGGGGATCAATTTCGTCATCATCTCCCTGATCAGCAGCAGCAGCTCCAGGATTTCCATCTTCTTCATCACTCTCCGACTCATAGTCCTTATCAGTTCTATGGTTACTACTCCTCCTTTCAACTGCTGCTGAATCACCTTTTGAATCCCAGGGATCTGAGTCTCGCTTGCTATCTGCATAACGAATGTTCTGTAGATCATGATCGTCCAGACTATCCGGTCTTGTACCTCGTGGAGGAGATGGGAGATAGAGTCGAGGCTTTGATGGCACTGCCTCAAACTCATAACTTGCTTTCTTGTTGATTCCAAACCCCCCAAATCCAAACTTCCGCTTCGACATAACTCTCTGTTTTTCTGTGTATGTGTGTCTCTCTCAGAGAGGGTTTCTGTCTTCCTTTTCTCCTTTACAACAACTTATTGCTACATAATAAAGCCAACTTCCTCTGAGATCAGCAATCTGCAACCAAGCTCCTGACCAGATGAAGCCACAAAAAACACAGGGGCCTCTTTCATCACACTAGCACCAATGCCACTAGCCAAATGCACTGAAAACCCTAAAACTTGGTTGAACCAACATGCATCCCAAATCTCAAGCTCCATGTCACCTGTATAGTAGCAACCCTAAAACTCCTCACAGATAATTCTTCAACAACAACAACAAGGCATCTAAACTATGCTTGCTTGCTAAGCTGATAATCATCAATTCACCGCAATCCACCAAAAAGAAAATTGAAAAAATACAACAACAACAACAACAACAACAACAGCGAACAAAAAGCTCAGTACAACAAACTCCAATCATGGAATGCTCCAAAACGTCGAAAACATCAAAACGACCTCTATGCATTCTTCACCCCACAGCAAAAAAAAAAACCCCCCAAGGACAAAAAGAGGAAAAAGAAAAAACTTACACAAAACATCAAAGCACACCTTTTGGTCTTCGGCTGCTGCTGCTGCTGCTGCTGCTCCCTACTGCTTTGGATGATCCTCCAACAACAAAAGCTCAAAACATGGCTGCTGCTTCTGCTCCCCACTGCTTTTGATTCTCCAACAACAAACAGAAAAACTCAAAACATTGCTGCTGCTGCTCCACTGAGCCAAAACTTTCCTCTTCTTTCTTCTTCCAAAAACACCAAACACTACTGGGAATTGTTTTTTTGGGTAGCAAAAACCCAATTTCCAAATTTCCTTGGAAAGATTTTTTTTTGGGTATCATTCCCCTCACAAAAACCTCAAAAACGTATTTAAGAATATTTATGTATATATGTATACAATGCCCATTGCCATTATGTGTGTATATATATAATATCTATCTCAAATATTTTTAATATGTACATACATGAGATACATACATATATATTATATATTATATACATACATGCACACATACATACATACCTATGTATTATATGTAATGGAATATATACATTTCAGGGTTTTTTGCTTTTTATTTCTTTCAATTTTGTGAGTAGCCACATTGGCAATCAACCACAAGAGGAATTAACCAAATTTGGCTACAGGTCAGAGAGGAAAGTAGAAAAATCTAAGAATCCTGCTATATTTTGGCAACCTGCTGATGGAACTTACTAGTCTAAAATATGGCGATTTCAGGATTTTTTTGATTTTTTGACTTTGGAGCAATTTTTTGGGCAAAAATCGTTTGTATGAATTGCACTGGAATTTTTTTGTCACCAAATAACGAAAATTTACCAAAAGAAAATAAAATAAAATTATACCTTAGTACCTTGGCTGGTTCAGCAGCAAGGTGCCAAATAATAATAATAATACTGTTATGTCTGTTCGGCTATAATATTAATATTAACATATATATATATATATATAGCAATTTGGCATGACACTAAATATTGAAGCTAGTGTGCTTGAGAGTTTCTTTTAAATTTTCGGCATGGCAGGCACATATTTTTCAAAAAAATTCGCAATTCTAGAAAGTAATTAATTGGTGCTTAACGAGCCAAGGGCCTAGGTACTATGGTATCATGTACTATGGTATACATACCAATATACATATATATAATATATGTACATGTATTATGCCTATGACCCATAATGTATATGCATTAGAATGCCATTATGGAGGCCTGTTTTGTTTGGTGTATTTTTACAAAAGAAAAACAAATGGATGAAGCCTTGCAATTTTTATGGAAAAATCAGCAACTCTAAATTTTCTTAAACCCCTTTTTTTCTTTTTCTTTTTTGAAGTGTGAAACCAGCAGGATACCTGCCCAGTGGGCCGCCACCCAATGTTTGACAATTATTGCTGAAATGTATAATTGTTGAAAGAAATAGGGGGTTCAACAATAGAAAACAATTTCATTTCTGAAAATTTAACTTATTTTAGACTAGTTTATTCAACAATCAAAATGTTTTTTTTTTTGAAATTTTGACCTTTTTAAAAACTAATGCTAAGAATGTTAAGTCACTTTTGCATAATTGTTTTGTTACTAGAAAAAATGTGTATTGGTTGTAGGTTCAAATCCTGAAATTTTGGTAGTACAAGCAAAGGAAATAAGCTTATGTTTTTAATATTTATGTTTTTTTCGAGGTTTTGGGTGTGTTCTAGTGGTGGGTGGGTATTAAAAAAACAAAAAAAAGTGAGAATTCATCAAAGGTTTCAAGTTAGTTTTCACCTTGAATATCTTTTGATATTATAAGGGTGATATCTTTTTTGAAACCCAACTTTTGGTTTTTAGTATATTGATAATCATTAATTTGAAAAAAATTTATTTAAAAAAATTGATATTCTACTAAAATATTTAAAAGTACCAAGGTCAAAGTTTTATTAATTATTGAGAAATAGGTTTCGATTGAAAAGTAGGGTTAGAAGAATTTTTTAAAAACTAGGTTTATTAAAAGAAGTGTTGCAAAGTCATTGCTTGTGCAACAATTCCTCTTCATGATTTTTTCCTTAATAAAAAGGATGTTTAATGTGCATCCATAATGCTTAATGATTGAGCTCGTTTTGTTTTTTTTTGTCAATGAGGATTGATTAGTTTATTTATTTAGTTGAGTTTAATCACCTTCTTGTTGCTCAATGTTTCTTTGTTGTGCGTTCATGGTGCTTTTCAATGTTTGCTTGTTATGTGTTCATGGTGCTTTTCAATGCTTGCTTGCATTAATAGTTCTTTTCAACAAGTTCTTATTGTGTGTTCTTAGTGTTTTTTGGCACCTCCTTTGTTGTGCATTGGTGATGTTTTTCATCATTTGCTCAATGTGTGTTTATGGTGGTATTTGATGCTTCCTTGTTATACATTTTTAATGGTGTTCCTTCCTTGCTTGTTGTCCATTCCTAATGATTTTTGGTGCCTCCAGGTTGTTGTGTGTTCTTAATGTTTTTTTATGTCTACTTACTATGTGTTCTTGATAATCTTCGACACATTTTCACTATGGGTTCTTGATTTTTTTGGCACCTGCTTGTTATGCATTCTTGATGATTTTCAACACCTCTTTACAGCTTTTTACTATGGGTTCATGATGTTCTCACTCACTTGTTATGCACTCTTAGTGATCTTCAACACCTTCTTGTATGTGCACTCATAATGTTCTTTGACACTTAGTTGTCATGTGCTTTTAGTGGTCTTCGACACCTCTTTATTATAAGCCCTAATGTTCTTTAATGGCTCCTTGTTATGCACTCCTAATGATCTTCAGCCTCTCCTTGTTGTGTGTTTGTGAGGCTAATTTTTTGTGTCATTTTGTTGTGCATCCGTGGTGTTTTTTTAACACTTCTTTGTTATGCATTTCTAGTTTCATCATCTCCTTGTTGATCATGTACCACTTTAATTGACCTCCTAGGTGTTTTTTTGTTGTTTTTCACTATATATTATTAGTGTTATTTGATTCCTTTGTAGATTAATATGCCTCCCCCTTTTTTTATGCAAGTTTGGAATAAGGTTTTTTTGCAATTTCTTCTTCAACCATTAGCTTCAGATTTTTTTGAATTTTTTTAACTCATTTTTTAAAGCTTTTTTTTTCTTCCTTCCTTTTCCTTTTTGTTTTTATCATTGTGTATGTTTTGTTTTTCTACAATGTGGGAAGAGGAAGAATAAACAATTTCTTACTTCCATTTTTTTTTAATAATGTGAGTTTTCATTCTTTTTCTTTTTCTTAAAATTTTCATTATGCATTTTATTTTTGCTTCTATTTTGTTGTTTGTAATTTTAATTATAGATTTGTCAATTATTTAACATGTACGTGTCATGTGCAAGACCAAAACCTTACTTGTGCAAAAAAATGCAAGAAGAATGTTAGATGAAGAATATATATGTTTTTCATTTTTTTAAACGTCTTTACAATTTTAAAATTGTCAAAATAAAAAATTTCAATGTTTGAAGTAAAAAAGCTTTTGATAAGAGTTGTGTGAGAACTACCTTAAAAAATTAATTGGTATGAAATGTCTAAACATTGACACTTTGAAACTTGGGTGAAATTATTTTCCACAAATTTTTGAAACCATCCCCAAGTTTGTTGAAAATTATTTTTTTGAAAAGAAGGAATCAAAGTGGGTATCATTAAAACTTGGACTTGATGATTTTCAAAGAAAAAATAAAATTGGTGTGTCTTTTCAATGGCACGTTTCATGTACACTATATTCTTGAAGGCAAGAATAATGGTAAAATCTTTTAAATGACCCTACCTTTGAATCCTCCTTTCACCACCTATCCCATATTTTAATTTCAAACTTTAATATATCATAAAGTGAAAGAATTTTATTGATTTAACATGAAATTTTGCATAGTAATATTTAATGCATGGGATCTGAAATAATTATGATAATACTAAGCACAATATTAATGAAGGTGGTGCTTAAAAGAAAAAAACAAACAAGTTGAAATGCAAATTACCACCAAATTTAATTTGATTTGAATTTTGTCTTATTTTCACTCCTCCTTTAAGTCCAATGTATTTTTCTTTTTATTTATTTTTCTAATTTTAGCCCTTTTTATGATCAAACTCATGATATTGATACTTTATATCCTTCATTTTATTAATATCTTTAATATGTTGCACAATTCTATTGTATGTGTTTGAAAATACTATGATGTAGCGGAGAAACAAGTATTGTCAAATGTGTCCCCATCTTCAATACAAAATGTTGAAATAATTTAACATTGAAAATAATGAAATTTGGCAATTTTGAATTAAAAACATGCAATTTCAACATTTTTGACAATAAAGTTCAAAAATTCCTCACGTTTAAACAAGATGGTGTGACTATGAAAGGCTTTATCTTGATCCATTTATTAAAGGTCAATTCACACATGGGTGTAATATTTATGATAAATATGATAAATTGTCATTTTGTAATCATAATTCACATATGGAACATTTTTTTGGTAAATAGTTGACATGTTGTGGTGATGTGACATGTTATCAATAAGTTATCAATAATGAATAGTGTGAAATGATAACTATCATTGCACAAGTAAAATCTTGGAAATATGCATATTTTGGCCCCTATTACATTTGATAATTTATTGATCTTGACTGTAGGGTACTAGTTTACCAATCTACAACCTTGAATAACATCGTCCTTCAATTACATTCCAAAATATTTCCAAATGCTTTGTATATTGTTTTTAATATTATAAACATGTTTAAAGTCCTTGTTTTATGTTGATTTGTTATGGACATCCATGGCCTATTGTTGCTATTATCCCTTGCCAAAAAAATGCATGATTACACACCTTCCAATTTTTACTATATTTGGAAATAGAAATTAAAGAATATGAATTGCAAAAACATGACAAGAATAAGAAGAAGAGGACTTGCACACTTTTGTTAAAATGTGAACAGAACTAATCATAACAACCATCATCTTTCTCCACATAATTATTTTTATTTCTTCTTTCGCTGTTTCAAGCTTACTAACAACCTAAATTCCATTGAACCATATCAAAAAAATTTAAGAAAAATAGAGTTTGTAATAAGGTTTACAAAAAAAAATTAGACAAGCTATATTGTGATTCTAGAATGTCTTTTCTTCTTTACCACATAATTCCTTTTCAAATTATAATGGAAACAACTAGCACAAAAACAACTCATCATTTTGAAGATGATCAAGTGAAGAATATAACAAGAATGACAATTTAAACTTCTTGTATTTTGAAAATGTCCTAATCAAAGTTTAAATTTAAACCAACGTTTTGACTAAGAAATGTAACCACTATTTCACCAATAAAAGAAATTCAAATAGCAAGAAAAATTAAACAAAACAACTATTGGAAAAAACTTATCAACTACTTATTATATTAAATAAACCATATGTGGTCATTCCTAATGTATTATATTATTTTAACTATTTTACTTTTCATTAAATCCTTGCAAGTTTTCATTGACATTGTACATTTTTCAAATCAAACAATTCAAATGACATGTTATCAACGTTTGAACCATTGTGCACCTTGTTACATTTTTTTTAAACTTAAATTTTTGGATTATGACAATGTGAAACTCCTAAAAAATAACTTTAGGCATTTCCACAAAAATGTCTTGAATTTTCTTGTGGCAATCAACTACAATTTGTAGCTACATGTTGTAACTTTTGGACTTGAAAGAAAAGTAACCAACTGCTTGAAGTTTTTGGACATGTATTTGTGTGATGTCAATAGTTTTGTGGAATGATGGTATAGCACATAAGTTTTTGAACTCGGCCATAACCTTTGCCAACTTTTTTCCTTTAGGTCACATGATTTGATTTTTGAACACAATGTTTAGAGCAAACATGAATTTTCGTAAAACCAAGTGCACTATTGACTTGTTGATGGTGAACAATTCACTACATTGGAATAATTTTGATATGTGAACGATTTTATATAATGAACATGCAACTTGTATCCCTATAGGTTTAACACATTAATGACATATCTTTTTGTTTTCCATTAAGTGTTTCAACTTCAAAGACACATGGAAAACAAAACCCCTACTCACCATGAAGTGTTCAATCCATTGAAAATCATTGTATTGTGTCATCAAAAATGGGATACCAAGTTGTGAACCTAGTTTTCACCCAATTGCCAAGTTCTCTATTGAAGAAAAATTTAGGATTACAAGACACACAAAGTTGATGCAACATAAAAAAATTAAACATGTTGCGAAAGAGCCTTCTACCTTTTTGACTTTGTAATGGAAGTTACTTTGTAAATTGAAAATTAGAAAATGATTTTGTGTCACAACACAAGATGAATGACTTTTGAATTTATAACATAATCTTCAATGATTACGTAAACAAAGTTAGATTATGAGATTTCATGACAACCTTAAAAAAAACACAAACATGTTTAGAACTTGGAACAAAAGAAAAAACATAACAATGTTGATCTATTATACACAAAAAAAAGTTCACAATGATATGCATGTAAAGGTGCACAAAATAAAACAAAGCAGAAGAATGTGACAATGAAGAAGTTGGAAGATATTAAACAAATAAGTCGAATGTCACATTCCTTAGTGTGATAGTGAAGAAACCATAAGACATTAAACAAAAAAGCTAAATGTCATAGTGTTAAACATGATAATGAAGAAGCCCATTAAACAAAAAAGCTAAATGTTACGAAGTTGACAAAACAATGATGAAATCAAAAGATGAGAAACAAATAAGTCGAATGTCACAATGTTGAACAAAATAGTGAAAAAGTTAGAAAAGAAAAAATTGAAATGTCATTCAATGATGTCAAATGGACTTGACTATAAATGTGCAAGAAGGCGAAAATAAAATAGTTATTAAGGTCTTTCATTGGATAGTGTTAAAACAATTCAAATAAAGTAAGTTAGTGGAAAAAGTTGGTTAAGTTTCTTGAACAACGATGGTGTAT
>Ga0209611_10004082_pt1 | contig 25049 bp, 15 predicted proteins | sample S1TSphgellanicum_3_FD_187693 | JGI IMG/M metagenome (GOLD analysis project Ga0209611, IMG submission 187693) | Host-associated microbial communities from peat moss isolated from Minnesota, USA - S1T2_Fc - Sphagnum magellanicum MG (SPAdes) (version 2) | ecosystem: Host-associated > Plants > Peat...
GTATTAGGGTTGTGGTCTTTGAAGGGCATTGCACAAAATACAACAATTGAAGTTCATAGATTTGAATGTGCACATCTAAGTATTCCAAATGTGCAAATTCCAAGTATTAATCATCTAATTCTCCTCTTTTGCATTTGATGAGCATTGTGGTGTAACATGGCAACTAATATTATAAGATTACTAGGTAGGAAACATGTAATCACATTAACAATGATATCAAACCCTAAATCTAATGTTGTGAATCCATGAATCAAAAATTCATTGCAAAGGTTTGAAACCTTGTAAAGGATCAAATTTCAAGGACCAAACCTTGTTTAAATTGAACTTTTTTAGACCATTGGAAAGTTTGTGCATATTAATAAAATGGGGTAAAATACCCAAAACAAGGATTTATCTATTAATAATAATATTGGTTGTTTGAAAGGTTGGAAGTCAAATTGCTAAAGTGACTACTAACCACTTAAATGACAATTTGAAAAGTCAAATCACCTTTGATCAATAAGCTTGATATGTTGAAAATCTCATTTCAAGAATTATAATTTTCCTTTAATATATTTCAATTTGGATGCGATTTAAAAAATTACAAGCCCTTAAAGTTGTGGGATTCATAACTTGGCAGTTTTGGGAATTCCCCCTATGAAAATTTGAGGAAAAATCATTTTGATACCTCCATACAAAGTTGAATACATTATTGGGAGAGGATCGAAAAGTTTGAGTGTTGGTCAATCTTGTGAATCCATGTTAACTTGTTGCTTGTCCATGTACCAATTTAATTCATAATTGCCTTCTTATTTTGGTTTTTGCAATTTGATGTGACAATGAACTTCAATTGAAGAGCTTATCATAATCCCATTGTGGAATTCCCACACAACCTTCTTCTATTGATGTGTGGAACTAAAGATTGCAACCAAGGTTTAAATGTTTTTTGCATATCACTTATCACAAAATTGACCCTAATGCCTTGCAACAAGTCTTTGGGGATGTTACAAAAGATCCATGATTCCTTGATGATTGAAGCCATGATTAGAAACTATGCATACTATGTGATCTTTATTTCTCCATAAATACTGGTCATAATGGAAGTTTTGAAATCACACATGTGCCTTTTACATTGTAATTTATCTTTACAACTTATGAACATATTGAAAAAGTCCTTGGGCAACATTATTCATGAAAGATTCTGGAGTAACGTAAGCATTATTTCTAGATCTATGATATATTATGTGTTATCAGAATAATATCATGGCTAATGGGTGATAGTTCAATTTCTATATTACAAAATGTACTTATCATTGATAAACCTAACACACTTCTACATAACCCAATTGTATATTTGGTAATGGCCATTAGGAGAATCTAATCAAACATTGTTTTTAACCAATACACAACCAAATTCAATATTTTCAAATTTGAATGGAATTGAATTGAATTTTCATAACAATTCATACTTATATATTCATCCTTGGATCATCATTAGTAATGTGCAGTGGTTTTAGAGCTTGAGTTTTTGTATGAAAAGGCAATTAGAATGGTCAATGGTAAATTTCCCATGGGATGTGAAAGGAAAAACTAAAGGATGATCAAGATGCATTGATTAGGTGAAATGACTCAAATGTTATTGGTCAAAGTGTTAAAAATTTGGAATGTTAAAAGGCAAATAGAATGGCTAGTATGATGAAGGGGCATCGTTTTGTGGAAAAAACCAAATTGTAGTTTTAATTAATTTGTAATGATGAAAATCATTATATATTTAATTTTGTTGCTATGTTGGTTTGAAAATTATAAAATGACCACCATGCACACCACCTTGTCAAGATTTTTCTAATGATGCCAAAAGCATAACAAGGGGCCTTACAATTGAAGAGAATTAAAACATGGTCATAAACAAAACATACATTTAAATCTTAATATATAGATGTGATAAATAGGTAAAAGTCAATTGTGTCAAGGTACTCAATTCAGGAATCAACTTGAAGGAAGGTAATAACTTGTATACAAAATCCAACCATTTGTCATCCCACATTGTCATATGTATTTTCTAGGGAGAAAGATTGTTATAATTATTTCAAATTTCTAAAATCACCACTATTGAGAGATGAACTTATATTTTTCAAATAGTTTCCAAGTTTAGTTCCCTTCAAAAATAAAATAAAATTATGGGAAAACCTAAATATTTTGTAGTTCAATGAGGTTTAAATAGTTTTTTAAAGCTAAATTTTAATGAGAAAATGTTGAATATATACAAAATATCATTCCATACAACTTGTTGCCCATTGAAGTTGAGCCTTGAGAAATACGAGCCAAAGTACTAACACACATAAGCACACCATGTGAGATGGATGATATGTAAACAAGAAATGTTTTTTCATTGTAATTATAACCCACATCTAACAATCATATTTAACTACGTGATAACCATCCACATGCATCTACGTATCTAATCATCGCAAAGTGTATAAACTATTTACCTATCTACATAGCAACCGCTTACATTACCTACCTACTTACCCACTTATTATATAGATGACTACCTAAGTAAGGGAGGGAGGGTGTAGAAGTTTTTATATATAGGTGATTACCTAAGGAAGGGAAGGAGGGTGTAGAAGTTTGTTTCAATTAGGCTGCTATAATACAATTACACACATTGTTATTTGTAATCGTAACAACTTAATCAAAAGCCAAATGCAACTTTTTTTTCTTGTTGCATGGATAGGCACTTTCCATTAGAGGATCGCATTTGGGTTAGAAATATGTAGATAATTAATGTTAGGAACATTTCATATGTAGGGAACTTTTTTGAAAACTTAAAAAAACCTATCTTTTCATTCTAAAATGTCAAATGTCACCTTCTAATTATTCATGATTTGCTTCACAACTCATGGAGCTTTGCATTTGGTCAATGTTTGACTTGTAAAATTGTGAGGTGACTTTGGGGATAGCTAAATGCAACAAATGTAGTGAAAAGCTACTCTTGCAAATTTTTTTAAAAAATGATCAGAATAGCTTAATGGAAGGAGGTTGTGAGAGGGTTTATTGAAAAGGGTTATCATGTAAAACCTTCTCAACCCTTGAACATTAGGGCATACCAATATAGGCTACTTTAATTGTGGTTCATTGTATCCATTTTGGGCTTAGCAAAAACATTTTTTTTGTTTGCACTATATGGTCCACCCATGGGTGCTCAGTCACATAATCTGGAAATAGGCACACCAATAAAATACATACCAAAATACCTTAATGGATTTGGCACTAATTAAATTATTTGTGAAATTGCCAAAAATTTGAAAAACTTATTACATAACATGTAGAAATTTCAGAATTTAGTAATGCGAAGCAAGTTCAAGTGGCATTCACCTTCATACAATGCATAGGAATTGAGAATCAAGAATTCATGTAAAGACACAAGCAAACAAGAATTAAAGTATGTAGCACATGAACAGTGTGTATAAAAATGTCTTTCTTTCATTCATGTCCAAAATATAAATAACTTTATATGTATGCCAAAAACATAGAAAAAAAAATGATCAATGTGCCAAAGTGCATTTTTAAAAATTAAATAATTATTTGGTTCTGAGGTGCCAAATCCATTTGGGTACTATGGCTACAAGTCCCCTTGGGCTACCCATAATATTAACTGCCTATATACCCAACTTTTAACCAAACCCTAAGTCCTTCCACTTTTGCCCCCATTAAAGCTCTCAAGATTTGGCTCTTGATGGGTACTTGAATTACTGGCCATTTCAATTTGCTAGAACAAGTTGATGAATTTGCTAGCTCTCTTTGTAGGAGGCACTTACTCGTGACTATACCTAGATAGGACTTATTGATAGGTAGTTAAGTGGAGGGGTTTCCCATACCAAGGAATTCCAGAAGCTTGGCTGCTTTGGAAGCTAGCTTTAGGCTACCTTCAGACATGATCAAGAATGTAGTTGGATCACGGCACCCACATCCCAAGGAAACTCTTTGGTCCCTAGGCCAAGAACAATCTGAGGCAAATTCAAGGATTAGTGTATCTATAGATCACCATAGCCTTTACTTTCTCCCTTTGTATGGACCTCCTTTGTAGGGCATGGCCCCAGGGTGGTGGCATTTGAGCATTCCCAAAATAAGAGGCCTCAGAAGAGGGTTGATAGCTCAGCTAGGTACCACATTTTGGGAATGTCCAGCCTCTCATGGGTATTACCCATTGGTTCGAACAGTATAATGGGTAATGCCTTGACTTGCGTGCCTCCAAGGGGTGTGTCACACTGTGGCCTTGCCATTTACATTAAAAAGTATCTTAGGGCAAAAGAAGAATTATGAACATTCAAATATTTCACCTTGCAAAAATATATTAATCTTCAAAAAATCCCTCTAAAAGAAACCAAAATCCTTCAAGATATTATAACTCTATAACTAATCTCAAGTTTCAACACAAGCCAAAATATCATCTTTCAGAAATCCTCAAATAAAAATAGACCTATTATTACCTAGGGGCCAAAATCCCTTAAGCTACTATACTCTATAACAAATCAAAACACAATATCCTTGCCTTGGTAGGCAAGGCCAACAAACAAGGAAAATTGTTTGGTAAGTTTAGCCATTCTTTGTAGGATGTTCCCACTCACACAACATGTTACACGAAATTGCCTGCCCATTTGAGGAGTGGGAAATTGTGCTAATAAGCACATATGTCAGAGTTTTCCTTAAAGTCATCCTGACTTCATTTTGTCTTTGGTCCTCTTTTCACCCTCTATCCCGTCTTTGAGTGAGGTCCGCAAAGTAAGGAAGTTTTATTAAATGTGGGTATGAAATGCTGAAACTCAGCATTTAAGGCACAAGGTTCGAGGTAACTATAGTAGTTGTACATGTAGGAGCAGCGCGTCTTTGAGTGAGGTCCGCAAAGTAAGGAAGTTTTATTAAATGTGGGTATAAAATGCTGAAACTCAGCATTTAAGGCACAAGGTTCGAGGTAACTATAGTAGTTGTACATGTAGGAGCAGCGAAAATATATGTAGCAGCAGTGGAGGCGCTCAGGAAAAAGGAAGGAGGGGGTCAAAACAGGATGAAACTCAGTTTGGCACAAAAAATGGTTCATTTCTGAGTTCCCCCTCCCCCCCCCGCCCCCCTTCCTTGAAGGCTAATCTACTTTTTTTTGGCAGGTTTTCTCCCGGTTTTGCCAAACTCAGGTTCTGGTGCTGTGTTTTCCTGACTTTACTGAAAAAACTATTTTACAAACGAAAATGTATCCAAGTTTGTTATATAGATAATTACATCCAAGGGAAAGGGTTTGGATCATACTCCTTAAGAGTGAGAGGGGGTTTACACTTGTTGATAGGTGTAAAATCTCTTTGACTCTTTAGAGTAGGTACACAATAACGTTATTTGTAAAAAATGCCCCAGATAATGGATGAACATACTCGTTAAGAGTTGAAATGTTAGGTGAGCATTAAATTTATAAATTGATTTGTATTGGGTGTCAGAATTAGGGCTAAATTTTTTTTAGCACTTGTGAAAGTGTTAAAAGGAGTTTGATCCTGACTTTGATGCTTGAGATAAGGCAACTCTTGATTGCTTGTGAGCACACTTTTCATAGTCACATTAAATGTCAATTTTACCAATCATGCTAGGTTTTGCTATTTGATTGAATATTTTGGAGAACATCTCGGGATAATTAGATGCTATTGGGAACATTTTGAAGAATACATTGAAAACTTGAGAAACGTGTTGAAAATTTGATAGAAAGCTATTGAGAACACATTGGGAACAAAAAAAACTAAACAAATCCCCCTCCCCCTGCCCCCAAAAGAAAATACCATAGATCTCTTGAGTGCATCTTACATTGCCTCATTGGCTAACCAGAATCTCTATTTGAGCACTTGTTTCTCACCATTTTTGACTTAGGCTAATGGCAAGGACATACAATTTGGGGGGGGGGGCATATTGGGAATGCCCCAGCTCCAACAAAACTTTCAATCTATGCTTGTAACCTAAAAACTTGTCACCGAAAGAAAACACACTTTTTGGCCTTGCCTACCAAGGCAAGGATATTGTGTTTAGATTTGTTATAGAGTATAGTAACTTAAGGGATTTTGGCCCCTAGGTAATAATAGGTCTATTTATATATGAGGATTTTTGAAAGATGATATTTTGGCTTGTATTGAAACTTCGGGACTCCGCTTGGGAGTCTTGAGACAAAATGCCATTTGAGCGCTGGCCTCGTGGCCAAACACAAAGTATACTATAAGGGGGAAGGTGGTGGCTTTCCCTAAGTCCAAACCGTGGTGAGTCTTGTGAATCCGTGTTTGTTCGTGGCTTGTATGTGCACCAAAATGTTCTAGCTATGCACTAACCAACTTGTTGTTTGGTTTGTGCAGGTTCATGTGAATAATTGAGTTGCTTGTCAATCTTCCTAGTCCCCATCTCGGAGTTCCAGCACGCCCTTCTACCTTCGAAGTGTTGCGAACCAGGGAATGTACCTCGACTCTTTACTCTTTCATTATTTTCACCTTAGACTTACATTTGAGTTTATCAAGGAGCTTGGGAGCTCGTCATGATGACATAATGCTGCTAAAGAAATCACTGCTTGTATACTTTAAACAACACTAGACATAAAAAGGATATTTAAAATTTTGCTATGAAATAATGGCATATTTTTAAAAACATTTTAGGTATATCGTAAAATATATCATATATTTTATGTATGTTTTCATAATGAATTATAAGCACCTTGAAACACACACACACACACACACACACAGATATATATAAGTTTCCCCCTATATTATTTCGCACATTGTTTGGAATAAAATGGAATTGACCTCCCCAAGATAATGTTGTTAATTGTTACCTATTTTTTTAATGGCACTATACATTGCAATGAAGTGTTATTTGGTTTTCTCTTCAATTTTTGGGTTTAATTATATGGTTTTATAATATTTACACTAATGATTAATGTTTACAATGTTTGTTGAAAATGTGTTTAATTCAATGATGTTGCATATTTTGCAACACCTTCATGCATCTAAAAGCTAACATTATGTTTGGTGAAACTTGTAATACTACTTATGCTTTTATACAAACCTCAATTGGGTATGGCAAAATTTGCAATAGCCAAATTATATAATATGCCAAAATGTGCAATATCTTCATATGTTTACACCAATGTTAGGTGGCTATCAAAATCCCCATAATATTTGTCTACAAGTTTAGATAGGTTTTCATAGTGAAAATTGGAGGTTATCACCCCTTATGAAAATTATCCTACAAAAGAACCATAGATTTTTTGGTAAGAGAGAATCAACACCTTGACAATCAACTAGGATGGTATCACTTTAACCCTAAACTTTAAATATGGTAAATAATTAACCTCAAGTTTGGTTATGAAGGTTAAAGGTCTCTTCAAATTCTATTTGTGTTTTCTTTCTTTTGTATTATTTGAGTATTCTAAGTAAGTGGTATGTTAATGATCATAATGGGTTTCATGACAAACTTAACATTTAACCATTTAATAATATAAATTATGCAAAGTTTGTGTATTCATTGATTTGTACATTTGAAACATGGATATCATGTTGAAAACATGTTTGACACATGAATATATGGGATGATGTGTAATTTGTATTCATAAGTTTGTATTTCATTTGTCAACAAATTTATTTGTTTGTCAAACTTGTTTTTAATACACAATAATTTGTGTGCAAAACATACAAACCTATGAATGAACAAACTTTGCACAAATTTCTATCATTGAATGCTAAATTTGTGATGTTGTGAAATTTGATAAAATTTTCATAATTGAGTTTTCTTAGGTGCCATAAAAGGAAAGGTGATATATATATATATATATATGAGATTTTCATTCCCCACATATTGTTGATTAAAATGATAAGTCGTTTCTGAGCAATAATAATTGAGTTTCCATAATTCTTCTTTTACCTTAAGATACTTTTGAATGTAAATGGCAAGGCCACATTATGACACACCCCTTGTTTTGTCATGGCCTTGTTTCTTTGCCTTGACACATCTTAAGATATAAAGAGACAAAAAAAATTCCCAACAGCAAGTGTACTGCAAAAATGATGAGAATCCAGGGATCTAAAGGACCAGAAATTCAGGACAATAAGACATACTTTGATAATCTATCATTTATAAAATAGGTCATGTGGGTAGGTAAATAGGTAGGTAGGTAGATAGGTAGGTAAGTAGGTGACAACTAAGTAAGTAGATGGTTAATAGTTAATACACATGTAAAGGCTAATGGATTGTTCCTAGCTAGGTAGTAAAAATAATAGTTCAGCTAACCCTAGTGGTTAAGTAGGGAAGTGGAACCCAATGGGAGAGTGTTTCCTGCCCACCATCTAGAGGCCAGAATGATCCTGGTAACATCCACATTAAAAAAATTGACATCACTTTGATGTCAGGTAGGGTTTTTGAATATTGAATTTTTTAAAAAACTAATATGATATAATAGTATTATATCATTTTTTTAATCTCAGTGTTTGTTTGTTTTGTTTTTCAATTTTGTGATGTTGCTCTAGTGATGATCATCCAATATAATATTATTTAGCCAAATTTGGTGATATTCAAAATATGAAAGTAGGAAAATCGTAAGTATCTTTTCACATTGTAGGTAGTTGTGGCAAAATTTAGCAAGCATTTTCAATTTTTAAAATATTTTTTCAGCAAAATTTTCCCAAAAAATAGGGAATTTGTAATAGAACATTTCTTTTCCAAAAACAAATTCCTCAAAACGGCGATACTTTGCCACAAAAAAAATCATTGGGCAATGTATGTGAATTTATGAACCTAATATCACAAGGGTATGTCAAGCAAGTTTGTTTTTTTTCCACCCACTTTCCCTATGTCACTCATATGAACAACTTGGGTTTATGACAATTTGTTCACATGGCAACATAAAGTGATACATTGTAAAAATTTATTGACCACATCATCATTGTGAAATAGGAAAATTGGCCAATTGGCCCCAAAAAAAAGGTAAAGTTCTATTTACATTTCAACCAAAAGGTGGTTGTGCACAAATTTTGAAAATAAATTCAGTTCCTTCAAGTAAATGTGAAAGCAATTTACATGGAACCAAAAAACATATTAAATTCCTTTATATGAGTTGAAATCATTTATTTAGGTACTAATTGGGCAAAAATTGGTCCTCAAACAAAAACCCTAATGTCAAACCCTAACACCAATTTGATCCATACTTTGGCCAAATGTGGATGCAAATGATGGATCGTGGTATTGTTTTTTTCAATTTGCAATAAGGTACTTGTGCATATGTAAATGACTCTCTTTTTATTTCTCTGTGTATTTTGAAAGATCTCCCCCAAAGAGACAAACCCTAGGGTGTTGTGCCCAGGTGAGATGCTCCTATTTTTATATGTTCCCATGTTCCCATGGAGAAGAGAAAAACAGAAGTCGTTTACTTGTAACAAGCAACAAGCAAAGGTCAAATTTGGGATACATAACGAGAAAAATGTATTATCAATGCTAAAGGAAAACACCTAGCCTAATGCATGTACTAAGCCATTGACATCTCTTTGTTGGCTCCATCCCAAAGAGGCATTGCAGAAACTCCGTTTATATTATGGTGAGGGATCATGAACATGGATATGTTGAGAGCCTCACAACACATCCAAAGGCCATCCCATGGAAATTTAGAAATCATTTATGTATGGGCTTGAGTTGTGAAGTGTAATGCAAAGTGAAAATAGACTTTATTGAAGTACTAACATATTATAACGGAGCCAAAGAGATAAATAATTGTTTTATATAGATTTTGATTTTGAACTTGATACTCTATGTAATTTTTCTAATTATTGGTTTAGGCTTTGTCATTTCTTTTTTTTCATCATTTTCCTTCCATGTTTTCTTTCTCCACTTTCTTCATTTCAACAAGTAGGATCACCATGGTTCATGGGAAAAAAAAATATGGAAAAAAAAACTGACAAAACACAACTTTTTTGGCCCATGGGCTAATAACTTCATGCTCACCTTTTTTTTAAAAAATATATGTAATTTTTTTGACCAATCATGATTTTTTATAACAATGCACTAACAAATTTTGCACCCACCTTCAAAGAAAAATATTAAAAAAAAATTGAGGAAAAAATTATGACAAAAAATCATAGACCAATCATGGCTTTTTGGGCTCAAGATCTAACAAAACTTGCCTCTAAAAAATTTATGAAAAAAATCTAATGTTGGACCATCAAAATTTGACCAATTGTGATTTTTTGAGTTCATGTCTAATGGACAAGTTGTCAAGCCCACCTATTTAAGGTGGTAACAAATATGTGAAACCATGAAACACCCTGATGTTATTTCAGCGACAAGTGCTAAGTGCATTGCTCACTTTGAGGTGGCCCAACATGAGTTTTCACACATGAGCAACATGGGCCTTGGAGCAAACCGACATGGAAACATGTCATGTTTTGGTGGCGGCCTAACACTCATTTTGGTCAATCAAAAATTGCATGCCACAAAACATGAGCCTCAAAACTTGAACCTTGAAACCTACTACCCATTGAAACATTTCACATTTCAATAGGCGATTCGGCATGTGTTTCAATGCTTGGGCAACCCAAACCCCTAAAACATATCCCCACCAAAACATGTAACATTTCGATAAATGTGCCCATATTCCATGTTCCCCCATGCGATCCCCATCCATGCCCCATGACCCATCCATGAAGTTTTAGACCTTTTTCAACTTCACATTGTTGTCATGTATTTTTTCTCCGAACTCTAATGTCTTCATGGTTGCTCCCCCACTAGAGATATACTTAGGGTTTTGATAACAAAAAAAGCTCATGGCATCACTAGGGAAGCTTTGTCTTTTCACCCACACTAGATCGTTCATCATGCTCTTATCTACAACCCACTTCACTTTCATTTTTCCATTCAAATCACAATAGTGTTGTGCAGGAACAATCTTAGGAACAAATAACATGTTTTGTTTCATCTTATTGAGGCTTCTTGATGTTTGTAGGTGGATGTTGGTTTTTATATTGTTTATGGTGATTGACACATGTTGTGTCAAAGGTTGAGAAGTTGCACACCAAATATTTGCTCGCAAAAAGGACATGTTTATTACTTCTATAATGTTCATTTCCAGTGTTGTTTGTTTAGGTTTGTGTTGTTTTGTTTTTTGTCATTGTCTTCTTGTTCTTTACTTGTTCATTTCTTGCTTGTTGTTTGGGTTTTTTTTTTTTTTTTTTTTCTTCCATAAACATTTCTTTGCAACAATGCACTTGTACTGTGTTCATTAAACCTTTTTTTTTGTTTACGTAAACATTTCTTTGCAACAATTCACTTGTATCATATTCATTTCCCGTGTTGTTGGGTTTGCATTGTCTTTTTGTTTGTTATTGTTTTCTTGTTTTTTACTTGTTCATTTCTTTCGTTGTTGTTTACGTTTATGATTTTTTTTGTTTCTTTAAACATTTTTTTGCAAAAATTCACTTGTTTCTTGAATATGGATACTAGGTTGTAATCTTATAATGCCGGTCCCACAATTCTTAAGTGTTCTTAAATAAGGTTTCAGAGTTTTCCATATGTTACCTTCGAACATCCAAGTGCATTAAAACAATCTCACAAAAACATAAGTGGCAACATTGCTAAGCAAAAGAAGTATGGGTTCCCTTCTTATTCCCAATTAAATGAGGTTTTGATGGAATGTAACACTCGAAACATAACCAACTACACTAAAAAAAAGTTTCAGTTACATGTTTCAACATCTTTATAAGTTTTTAATTTCTAGACACATGTTTCGATTATCCAGTGAATGGTAATTTTTAGATACCATTTGGTTGAATGTTTAACCCATGTTTCAACATCTTTAAAGGTTTCCTATTTTTATACACAGGTTCTAACTTTCTAGTTGAATGATAATTTTCAGATACCATTTCCTTTAGGTTTTAATCAATGTTTTTAATTAACTTTTTGTACATAGATCTGTTACGCTTCTAGTTTTGATCATATAGATTCTATCAGAAACATTCTACAATGATTGACGGAAGGCAAGTGGATGTTTGAAGGAAATGTTATGGTCTATCCAATTGCCATCTGTTGATTATTATTTCAAATATGTTTTTGGTGAACGAAACATTGTTATCCTATTACAATGTTTTTCCACCAACGCTTGGGTGTTCCTAGACAATTTGAGGGATAACATCAACTTACCTTTGACCATCCAAAAACATAGGGTAACATATTACAACTTGGTTACATCAACAATTTTGTTGTATTGATTCAAAGAGTAATCTAAAACATGCCCCTAGAATATGAAAAAAATCAAATAAACATGTTTTGAAACCTCTGAAACATGTTAACAACGTGGTAAAATTTTAAACACAACCATATAAACCATGTTTCATGAAGCTTGACATGTCACAGAAGTTCAGAATATTGGAAACATAAAACAAAAAATTATAAAACCTCGTTACACAAAGTTGAAAACGGAACTTGTAAGAAACATGATAGAAACCAGTAAGAAACATGTAAGAAACATATTTTTCGAAACTGCATGAATATCAAAACTTTAAAACCCACGAAACATGACACAAAACATAATAGAAATAAAAACCTTGTTATCCAAAACCATGCTAGGATCATGCTTCTGTATAGTGTTCTTCCAAGTAGTTTTAAACCACAACCCTTTGAAACAAATGAGTGTTCGTTGCCCATATTGCAAAAACATATCTTACATATTGGGATATACTATGCTATGGACCCTGAGTTTACAAAGCATTTTCTGAAACATTAATTTTGAAAGTTAAGCTAATCCTAGAAATGCACGACACATTATAGAAAAAAAAAGGTTTTTTTCTTACTTTGTGATAAATGTTTTATTATAATCGTCAGTTAATAATTGTATATGACAAATGTATTGTTGATATGAAAGAAACATGATAGAAACATAGAAATTGACCCAAGACAATGATCAAATATATGACAGATGTAATGTTGTTGCAAGAAAACTTCATGAGTAGCTTGTTTTTTTATTATGTGATGAATGTTTCATTCTAATTAATAGTAATTAATTCATACACTGAATATTCACAATGTTCTTCAACCATGATGTTCTAAAACAAATTGTTGTTCACTACCGTTCCAGAGGTATATTTTACAATTGATGGAATTCAGTATGTTGTGGTCTATGTGTTTGGAAAATACCATTTGAAACATGATAGAAACATGCACACCAAAACCAAAACTAATCCTAGGAACCTACGAAACACAATAGAAATAAACTTAAGACAAACATAAGGTATATGGTAGATTGTTGTTTTAAAAAAATTACATCATGAGTAATTTTATTTTTTATTTTTTATTCTAATGAATGGTCATTAATACAAACACTAAATATTAATAATGTTCCTCAACCACCACATTTTGGAACAAGGCATTGTTGGGTTCCAATATTGTAAAAATATTACTTATAAATGATGGAATTTACTATATTGTGGACCATGGGTTTTGAAATCCCCTACAAAACATGATAGAAACAAGCTTACTAAAATTAAAACTAACTCTAATAAATTATGAAACATGAAAAAAATATCATTATGAAAAATCGTGTCCGTTGAAACCACACTACCTTGCAATTAAATTTTTTAAAACAACTCATATACAATTATTGTGCAACTATTCATTGGGTATTACAACTAATGTGCAATCATCCCCCTAAAAACACGTTATATTAAAAAATAAATTGCCATGTTGTTAAATTAATTAGTTGTATTATAGTTACAAGTGAGTTGAAAATGGGTATTTTATATGGTAATTTATACATATCATACATACATATGTAGTCAACCATGTCTGACTTTTTCAAAAGTTACATTGTAGTTGCATGTGGCAACTACTTTACAACTATTATAAATGCGCCATTAAAATAACAATTGTGTTACAACTAAGTACAATGTACATACATGTGATCATGCCACATGTTCACATTTCCACCACCCATTATGGAGTACATTTGCAACTAGTTTTCAATTATGATTCCCATTAATATAATTATCCTAGCCATTAATGTGCCACTACTAAAGTATTGCTATTCAACTATGTTATAACTATATAATACAACTATTTATAACTTAATAAAAATACATATTCACCAATTATTTATATTTTCATCATATGTGTTTCATTTTGAGTGATTTAAAATGTTATGGGAATGTTGCCTCTTGCTTTAGAATCATCTTTGAAATGTATTTAGGAAAAGGAATAATGAAAATATAAAAAGAAGAAAAATAAGTTTTCCAACTTACAAAACACATTTTTTTCCTTTTTTTTTCTCTTTAAACCCCTCCTACTTTCAAACTTCATAACTTTTTTATTTCTTATTCATTTAAAACCATTTAAAGTGTTATAGGAGTGCCACCTAAAGTTTTACAAATCATCTTTGAACTCTAAACAATAAAAAATATATACAAGGATTTTTTTAGGTGTTTGGGAACTAGCCTTTGTAGCATTTGGTGGTTTTTGTTTTTGAATTTTTGACCCCCTCTAATTTGGGGGGCCATAATTTTTTCAATTCTATTCCATTCTTGATGATTTAGTGCCCCAAAGGCACCAATAAGAGGGGTTCAAGTTTTTTTTGGACATTAGAAACAATGGCACCTTCCCTTTGGATCTGGCCTGCCCTGAACATTTAAATGTTATAGTTGCAACTTAATTTGTAACTAAAGATTAACTAAAAGATTTAACCCATATGCTTTGTTTTCGATCCCATGTTATAAATTATATAAAGAAGGTTTGTTATCTCATATTTTCACATTAAAATGCAAGTGTCATTTTGGGATGAGCTCAAAAAAGCTTAACCCAAAGGCAAAACATAAAATTAAAAAAAAAAATTTCATGATTATTCTTCTATTTTCCTACCCACCTATGACCTTAGGTAAGTAGGTAGGTAGGTAGGTAGGTCCTAAATGAATACATTGGTTTGTAGGTTTTAAAACCTACCAACCTACCTACCTATGGTTATGTATGACCTACCTAATTATTAAAATATTTTATTTATTTATTTATTTATTTATTGCAAAATATAATTCATAAGCCATGTGGCAATTTTAAAATTGTGCCACATGTCAAAATTTTGGACCATTGTTAATAATCATACTGAATAATGGAGATTGATATTTTGAAAAAAATAATTTTTATGTTAATCATAGTGCCACATGTCAATTTCTAATAGATGAATGACAATCAATGATGTCAACATGACATCATGGGTGTAATTATAATGGAACTACATAACAGTTGAAAATGAGTTGTTTTGATATAGTTGCAATTAAGTTGTAATTAATTGCACTATATATATGGTGAGTTGCAACTCTACAATTCATGCAATTTATCCATTAACATTCATGGCAGATAAATATAGTGAGTTGCAAACGTCCTCTACAATTCAAAAATCGAGTTACAAGGCCAGTTGTAAAAAACCTTTTTTTTTTCTTCATAGTGCATAGAAATTGACCCAAGACAATAATCAAGTATATGACAGACATATTAATGCTCTAAGAGTCTTTACATCATTAGTAGTTTGTTTTTTTTTTTTTGTTACTATAATGAACGCTCAATAATAAATATACTAAACATTAACACTAGTATTTAGCCACCATGTTTTTAAACAAAGCGTTGTTTGTTTGTAATATTGTAAAATTATCGGTTACAATTGATGGAATTTATTGTGCTATGGACAATAGGCTTGGACTATATCATATGAAACATCATAGAAACATGGTTACTAAATCTAAAGCTTATACTAGGGAACTACGAAACATGATATAAACATATAAATCAACCCAAGAGAGTGATCAAGTATACGGAAGATGTGATGTTTCTTATTTCTTATTTTGTTTGTTCACGAATAACTTGTTTCTTATTCTATTCTCTTTTAATTCATACATTCAATATTAATAGTGTTCTTCCAAATGAGATGTTAAACTGAAACTAAAGCTAATATTAGGAAAATCCAAAACATGGGAAATACATGATAAGAATCAAATATATGTTGTAATGTTGTTCTAAAAGGTTTTACTCGATTAATATCTTGTTTTTTATGCTTTGATGAACTTTCATCAATGCATAATTTATACACTAAACTTAAAGGTGGCATTCTTCTTTTTAGATAAAGAATGAAACAATCCAAAGGAAATTTAAGATTGGGTGTTCTTGTTCAAATATTGATCATGTTTCACCTTTGCAACTATAGACATTCAATAGCTAACATCAATAGAAACATGTTTTAGAAACATCAACTGACATAAATAAAAACATTGTTTAGAAATTTGACGTTAACTTGAGAGATGAAAGGAACATGAATCTACACATGAACATGGTCTTTCAAAACATGGATTTTTTAGTTTAAGAATTCATTTTGAATTTAAAACATGGGACCTTGTAGACTTCATAGTGGTTGAAACCTAGATACGCCCCTCAATATAAACAAGATGCTAAGAAGATCATGAGACTTAAAAACATAGACTTAAAAAAATACACTTAGAAACATAGGGTTAAAAAGATCTAAAATGATGTTATCATCCATAAGAGACAAATATGCATGTGCAAAATGCGAATGATTGGAATTCTTTTTTTTGAAACTTGTTGGTTGACTTGTAAAAACATGAGATTTGGTTTTAATAGTAGCCAACAAGTAACTTTTTTAGAAGCATAAGTTTTGATTTGCAAAAATATCTGAAACATGGATTAAAACATGTTGAATCGCAAAATATTTAAAGTTTAGGTCAAAAAGTCCAGGTTTAATTTCCTTTTAAATTTAATGTTTTGAGTTGCATCATTATGATTAAGAAAATTGCGTAGGCATTTTAAACACATCCCATGGCCATCGTTTAGTTGCTAAAACTTTATTGTTTGTATCAGGTGCATAAGCCCACTTGTAATTATGCCAATACCATTTGTTACCTTCTAGCTACTTACTTCAAATCAACCAATAAATGTTGCATGAACATATTGTTATTAGTAGCATCCAAAACTAATTTAAAAATGAGATCACAAATATTCTTCTTAGGGTTTTTAGTCCTTTGGGAAGTTGGACTTGTTATTGGTGTTTGTTACGAAAAAGGTGTGAGAATTGGGCAAGGACTGAGCATGTTATTGAACCCACCATTCAATGTTCCATTCAGTGAGCCACAATAATGTGCAATTGTTCCTTTTACTAGATCAAGGCGAAGGAACATTAATACTTTAATTTGATGTTTACATATGTTTCCCCTTTGTGACTAGAGACATTCATAGTAGGCCCACTTAGATTATGGGTTGTAGACCTTGTAATTCAAATGTTCATGTGTCAAATAAGCAATAATTGCATATCCGCCATCATCCATTGGAAAAGGCATAGAGTTGTTTGGGATTTCCATTACATGAAGAACGGCATTAACAACAAATTGTTCATGCTTCTTGTTTGGATAAAACCCCAATTCTTTCTCAAACTTTGATACCAATAATGCAACAAAACATCTCCCAATAGCTTGTGGATGCACCAATCCACACGTGTTTTAGAAAGTTGTGACTTTGCCGCTTTCAACGTTTCTTTAAGGTTTGCATGGTAACTTTCAATGGCAACATTAGTATCCTAGCCTATATATGGGAAATTCTAATTTCCCATTATCCACATTTCACATTTTAGCACCCATTTTGAAATAACATACGATCAAAATGCTTTAACATCTAGAATCTTTTCCATAAGCTTTAGTAACTCCTCTACGAACTTCAAAGCAAATTTTCCATCAAGTTGTGTTATATCATGTATGATATGCCCCATATTTTTTAAGACCTCTGCCCAAACCACCGCATCCTTGATTTTAATGCAGGATTGCTTCTGCCAAGCGCTTCTTACATGCCAAAGGCACAAAAATATCTTTGTGTTTGGCCATACTTTCCTATAATCAAATAAAACATTAAAAACATGATACAATAATATTTGAAACATAGATAATCATCTCAGAAAAAATTGTGTTTAGTTTGCAAAGGTCACTATGTGGAGACCATGTTAAATCCACCCACGTTTCAGCTTGAAATGCACCAAAATAATCCACTGAAACATAAACCATTGAAACCTAGTTCCACCATTGAAATCCATTTGAAACATAAACCATTGAAACCTAGTTCCACCATTGAAACCTAACATAACATAGTTAGACATGAGGGAATTTAGATTTAGGGACCTCGAAATAATCTCTGAAACATGATATAGTTTCATCTTGGAGCATATCCATGTCTAGGTCACTTTGAAACATAAAAAACGCTAGCTCTAAAACATAAATTTAAATCAAATATTGTGCACCCAAGCTATATGGAATTAAAATTTTACTTTAGACTATTGAATTTCCGCATTAGCATCCACTATTAGAATTCCTATTTTTTCAAACTAACCAAGTTGATTAAATAAGTCTTTTTGACTAGAGGACATATATATTTTACTAGAAACTAAGGGTTTGAATGACAATCGGTTTTTTTTTAGTAATCAATTTGATTAGAGTGAGCAATTTGACAATTAGTCAAATTGGACATCTAGTCAAATTATACTTAAAAATACCACCTAGTTAAATTAGTTAGTGGCTTGTTCAATAAGACCACCCAATCTAGTCAAATTGGCAAGTGCCTTGATAAATTAAGCCACCTATTATACTAAATCAATAGGGTTAACTAAGTAGGCTTGGTCAAAATGGCCAATGGCCTAATAAAAAGAGCCAATTACAAATTCTAATATTTACTAGTTAGGTATCATGGGACTACATGTAACATTTTGATTATGTTTGACTAATTAGAAAAAACTTAGAAAATGTAAAAGTTAGCTAATTATAATTAAATGAATCATGACCAAATTAATCATGGTTAAATTATATATATATATATAATTTATCTAATTATGGTTAAATTGACTATAATGAAATTAATTATGGTTAAAATACCTATGAAAATAAAATAAAATAAAAACTAACCATAAATAATTTAACCATGGTCAATTTAATAATAGTTGGTTCAACCCTAGTAAGTTTAGTCATGATAATTAATTTAACATAATTAATTTAATCATTACTAGTTGGGCCATTGTTGGTTTTGCCATAATGAATTTAACCATGTTTACTATAAGCATAATTAAATTATTTGTGTTTATTATTAACATATTAATATTTTACCTTAATAAATTTAACCATAATTAATTTAAAACTATTTAAAATTTAGCCATGGTTGGTTTTGCCATAATTACTTGAACATTTTTATTTTAACCATAGTTATTTCATTCAAGTTTATTTTAGTCAAATTCATGTTACTCATTGTTAGTAGTTTAACCATGGTTGGTTTTGGCATAATTATTTTAATCATTTTAATTTTAGACATAATCATTTCATTCATGTTTATTTAAACCATAATTAGGTATTACATAATTAATTGTTTCATAACATATTTTTTCATTAGTTATTTTAGCTATGGTTAATATTGCCATAATTATTTTAACCATTTTAATTTTAGCCATAATTATTTCATTCATGTTAATTTGAGCCACCGAGTTGCCACTGAAACATGACATGTTTCTATGTTGGTTTGCTTTAGGGCCTATGTTGTTCTTGCATGGACCCCCATGTTAGGCTACTTCGAAGTGATTGATGCATTTAAGACTTATCGCTAAAATAACGTCAAGCCCATGAAACATTATCCGTAGTGCATTGAATGTTGAACCATGTTTCTATGTCCATTAGACATGCATGGCACATTGTACCAATTTAATAGTGCAAACTTTGTTTCAAATCCTTGTTGTGAAATGCATGGGAGATTTGCTTTAGTCATTTTATTTTTTCCTTTATCATAGCTTTAAAAATGCACCAATAGTTTTTGAAGTTTATAGATTTTATGAAGATGAAAGGGAATGTTCAAGATTTTGCAAAATGTCAAAACATGCTAGGTAACATATTTAGTTTAGAAAAATGAGTTATGTCAATTTACATGCCATTAATTGCAAAAATGGTTAAAAATAATCCATTTCTCATGGCTCCCAAGGTGAATTTTGGACTTCTTTGTGATATGAATTTTATTTTATTTATTTATTTTTTGTTTGTTGTTTATATTGTAAATAATCCATGCACGGATCGCATTTGTGTAGAAGTGAAACGTCTTTATTTGTGATTATGTTATAGCCATCAAGATTTGGTTGAATACATTAACAACACAATGCATGCATTTGAAATGGAAGGTGATTTCATTATATTTCAACATCTCAAGTGTTGAATATTTTTACTTTGATTCCATGGATTTCACATTTTGGGTTACATGTTTAAATGCCCATGGTGAGAATATCCATGTGTCCCAAACGATTTTCATTAGTTTTGTGGATGATGCAAAACCATCTTGCTTGGGTTTTTAAAGTCAAATTGTATTTTGTTTCCATCCTTGAATGTTCTTTCAATTTTGTACACTTGAATTGAATTTATGTCCATTTATTGGTTGGCATTTTTTTCCTTGCTTTAGTTTAAGATGTTATTGCTTTGGTGCAAATTTGTCATCTATTATTGATAAGTGTAGGTTTTGCCATTTGAAGGTTTGCCTTGTACACATGTTTGATGTTTCCATTATATATTTTTTAGTTCTTGAGGTACTATCATTTGTTGGTGACCAATTTTTTTGTTTTGGTTTTTATAATTTTGATACATATTTTGAATTACCACCCACCATGCAAGTTGTTCTTCATTTTCTATTGCTTACAAACCTTTTGATCAAAATAATGTCGAACTAAACACTTTGTGGATTGTTGGTTTGTGATGATTTTACAATGTTTTACAATGATAGATTTTTATTAGCTTGTGAATTCCATGTTTTGTTCACCAACTATGTGAAATGTTAATGTTGCAATAGCATTGTTCACAAAATCAAACAATTAATTTTTTGGGCTTGGACATTTAATTTGCTACATATTGCAAAGGCTCTGAATTTAAGACTCAAACATTTAATCATTTCAATGAACCAAATATTCCTCCTTGTTTTGAGGCCAACCCATTGATTGCACTTAAAACTAGGAGGAATATTGGTCTTGTCACCTTCTACAATTCTATCCCACCATCCTAATTTTTAGTTGATTAATTATGCAGAAGAATATTGTAAAATTTGGTAATCATGTGTATATTGCAACCGCCAACTATAGTTCAAACAACCCCATTTTTCTTTGTTGTTACATCTTTGTTACTAGAAGTTTGTTGCCACATGTTTGTTGTTGCATGTTGTTCATTATAAGTGTAGGTGTTGAATCTTGATTCAACAACCAACAATAGTTGATTTGTCATTGAAGGTTTAAGTTTGAAGGTTTATCATTGAAGGTCTACCATTTGAAGGTCTTCTTAATGCCTATGTGTCCAAGCTTGTAAGTTATGATGCATCATATCTTTCATGAATCATGTATATATATTCTACTTGTAACTAAATCATACACTTTGGAATTAATTGCAAGAATTTGGACATCTCATCACATGGATGTTAGCTATGAAGCTTTGCTATCCTTAGTATTGGTTTCAAGGTAATGCATAGAAAAAATTCAATTGTCATCTTGAGTTGATTAAATCACATTATTGCATTGAACAACACTTGAAACTTGTTAGAATTTCAAAGGCAAATACATCCTTAAAAATAGCCAAGATTTGTCCATCCATTCTATCCACATTTGCTTTGGATATGTGATCCAACATATTCAAGATTACCATGGGGGGACGATAACTGCACAACACTGGTTGTTACCTGTTTTATAGTCAAGGATCTTAAGTCAACAATGGGTCCTTATTGCAGATAGTACAAAAGTAATGTCTGCTTTTTTTCATTCTTGTCTGCCCTTGGTCCAATCCATGTTTTTGAGAAAAAGATGGATGATGCCCAGACACAAATTTGGGTCCTCTTACACACAAAGTGTGTGTAATAAGACACAAGAATTGTGTCTGGGCAGCACCAAGATGTGTCTGGGCAGTACCAGACACATCTTGGTTGGGCAGTCAGGGAAAAAAGGAGCAGACAGTACCCTTTGTACTATCTGCAATACTAGAGGACCCATTTTGTGAAAGAACAATGGATATGGAGGTTTAAGAATTAAGACTACACTTCACAAAATTGCACTAGAAGTTTCATAATTTAAAAAAAAAACCTGAAGTCAAGCTCATTAAAATAATAATAATAATGAAAGTGGTGCAGTTTTTTTTCTGGTGAAGACATTTTTATGTAATAAAAAGCATGTTTTTCTCAAAAAATATTTCTCAAAATAGCAAGAATTTGCCAGACAACAATGGTATAAACAAAGAAGGGCCTAGAATGAGACCATGGGTGATATGAGCTTATCTAGTTACAGAACTTTTTATAAAAAAAAAGGCTTGGTCTGAACCAAATGCACCAAGAAGTTGATGACTATCCCAACTGTTGTTTGCAAGTTCATAGCAATAAGACGTGAGATGTCAAGGGAGGTTTGGTTTGAAGCTCAGGAGGCTTTCATTTTGTGAAGAGCTCATTTTCTCAATAAGCGACCAACAATTATAGATAAATACTAGATATGTGTGGATGGATGGTTTGATACATGGCTGAGTCTGGAGGTGTGGTTAGCTATGTATGCATGGGAAAGGAATTCAATGAAAAAGTACTTCCTTTTCAGACACATCATCCATTTTGTTTCCATGGTGCACTGGTGGGTGCTGATGGTTCACTCGGACATCCAATCTAGTGAGTAAGTTTCCCTGACCCAGCCTGCAAAAAGAGCTCAGTTGCAGCTCATCTGAAGCTCAGCCAGCATGCAAGTAGAGCATGAAGAACAACGGCACTCTACAAGTATTGTATGCAAGATTTGTTGTTAAGTGATCACTTACTTTCCTGACTGCCATTGGGAGGTGTTCTAATCACATTAATGTACTTCAGTGGCAGTTCCGACAACCTCATTCTCTCTAATCTAGGCTACTATACTCGCTTGTCCTCACTTTGTCATTCCTTTGTTGTAGGGATTCACTTTGTGTCATTGTTCTTTCTTCTCTACTTCCACTTAATGCCAAGTATGTACTTGATTGTAGGTTCAGAAGCCTGACTTGACTTGAATTTCCCTTTCAGTTAATCATCTTACATGTTGTGATCATTGGATTGATTCAAAGGTTTTGTCAATAAATATTTGTCCAGCTTCTTTTCGTTGCTTTTGCATCAGGTATGACAAAAGCATCCACTAATCATAAAAAGAACTGCACTCTTCTGAAGATCATTAATTTCTTCGGTAGTGTATAAAAAGTGTGCTGCAACCCACAAACATTTTTTTGGGTGTCATTTTACATTTGGATGGAAACTATGGGTGGTAATGTAAATATTGAAAAAAATCAACCTCCCAACTTGCAAATTGTGTAGCTAAACATTACAAATATTGAGTTCTAAACACTTCTGAATTGGGTCACGGGGTCCAAATTTAACATTTCCCAAGTTAAATAAGTATAGTGACTTCTTCTAAGAGGCCTCACTCAAGAAGGTGAAGGTACCAGCAAAATGCCAGGTGGGGCTGCTCTATTGCCATCCTCTATAAGTAAAACCCAATTCTTGCCCCTTGGTTCTGGTTCAGTGCTTGTTCTCTTCTTTTTTGGCAATGAGTATTTTCCAGTGTTTGACGGTTCTTGCCTTTTTTATGAAGAATCTCTGGTTCCAGTTTTTAAATTAATTTTTAAATTAAAAATCTTCATTTTAAACAGATTTGGTTTAAAAAAGAGAAAAATATTTATTATTATAATTACTATTATTATTATTATTTTGATTCTGGTTCTGACTTTGGTTCTAGAACCAAGTCCGAGTTTGTTTTAAAGGGGGTCCCAATTCTGGTTCTAACCCAGTTCTGGTTCTAGAACTTGGTCCAGGTTCCAGTTCCAAAAATCAGACCTGGGTTCAATTCCACAACTGAATCTAGTTTTAAAGCAAGTTCTGGTTCCGATCTCAAAAATCAGAACTGATGATTCTAAATCACCAAACTGGGTAACCTCCCAAAACTGGTATTTTCATGTTTGTTGGCTTTGCCTCCCAAGGCAAGAATATTGTGTTTAGATTCATTATAGAGTATAGGAGCTTTAGGGGATTTTGGCCCCTAGGTAATAATAGGTCTATTTTTTTATGAGGATCTTTGAAAGATGATATCTTGGGTTGTGTTGAAACTTGAGATTAGTTATAGGGTTGTAATATCTTGAAGGATTTTGGTTTGTTTTAAAGGATTTTTTGAAGATTATATTTGTGCATGGTGAAATATTTGACTTTCCATAATTCTTCTTTTGCCTTAAGATCCTTTTTAATGTAAATGGCAAGGCCACAGTGTGACACACCCGTTGTTCCAAAAAAGAAAAAGAAAAATCTTGCTCCTACCATTTTTAACTAAAAAAGAATTGCTTCCCTGCATATGCATATTTTGTTAAGGTAGAGCTCATTAAATGGCCATCCCCTATACCTAGAAATTAATTCATATTAATTGTTATCCTCCATAGTTACAAATTAAATTGGCTCAAGTAAAATTGGTGAAGTGATGAGCTAATAATAATTTACCATCCTCTATAACTCAAATATTAATTCATTCCCATCCTCTATAATTGGAAATTAATTTCAGTCAGAGTGCTTTTTATAAGTTTCAAGTTTCTGAGAGAGAGATAAAGAGAGAGACCCCCCAAGTCAAAGAAAGCCAAAAGATTCTGCCTTCTTCTTATTAGGTACTTGCAGCCCAAAACTTGAAGCCAAAATGGTGTTCCATAGAAAGGGGGGTAAAATAATTAATCCAGACCACCCAATCCAGCAATCCCATTGGCCTAAAACATAAAATTTAAATTAAAAACCTTCAGATCTTTCACACATAACCCTATTTTGCTGAACATTGAACATAATGGTCCCTTTTAAACATTTCCATTGGTTGTCTAAAAACAAATCACAAACCTAGGAGCAAAGACTATTTACACCTTTAATTGTTAGTTGACTCAAGATAACTAAATAAAATAAATTCAGACCTCCAAATCCAGCAATTTCATTGGCCATAAGTTAGTTTTTTTTTTTTTTTTTTT
>Ga0209611_10004084_pt1 | contig 25047 bp, 11 predicted proteins | sample S1TSphgellanicum_3_FD_187693 | JGI IMG/M metagenome (GOLD analysis project Ga0209611, IMG submission 187693) | Host-associated microbial communities from peat moss isolated from Minnesota, USA - S1T2_Fc - Sphagnum magellanicum MG (SPAdes) (version 2) | ecosystem: Host-associated > Plants > Peat...
AGGTCTAAAGGGTAAGGACCAAGTGTTGATGAATAAAACCACCCAAAACAAACAAAAGGACTGGTTAGTGTGCAAATGCTAGAACATGCACTAGAGTGAAGGGCCACTATTGTTAATGTGTTATGGAGATGTACATGTGCAAACTTATCAATTCAAGTAAGGGCAAAGGTTAATGACCAACCTATTTTTATTCACAGGGCAAACAGAAGGGTAAATATTGGCCTATTGATATAAATTAACCAGTTACAAAATTAGAAAGGTAGGGTAAATAAAAAATACACACACAAATGTTTGTGGCAAAAGTGGGTCTGAAAGATAGTTACTTGTGCAATTGCTAATGCAAACATGAAACATGACATTACAAACATCTGGAGGGAAAAACAAAACAAAGACAAAAATAAACTCTTGATAATATATGGAAAGCATTCTTATAATGGCAATTTGTAGCATAATGTAAAAAAGGTTGTGAGATAACTTTTTTGCTCAAGTTAATTAGTGAAAAGGATGAAAATCGAATGAAAAGAGAAAAATGTCTTTTAGTCGTTCACTAAAAGAAATGTACCATGGTTAAGTACACTACAAAATGTGGGTATGCATATAATGCAACAGATAATTTTCAAATATACCATTTTTTAATCCCACCTTAAAAGAATTAGCCACTCTTGATTAACATAAATCTCAAGCTCAAGACATCACCCAAGTGGAGCCAATTTAGGTTCTTTTCAAGAACAGGACAAAACTGATTCCTACTTGAAAGAAGGTCAGGCCACACAACTGGATGTGTCTTCATCCATTAGCCACAGGCCACTCATTCCTTTTGGAGGCTTTATGCTGATCTAACTACCATGAATGGATGAGGCAATGTGGTTTGTCCATTCTTGTCTCAAGGAATCAGTAGCCTATAGGATGCCACACTTTCATGATCACTCTTGTCCAGCAAGCCCCCCCACCACAAGCACAATGAAAACAAAGCAATCTGCACCCATGTGCAAGAAGAGTCAGATGCAAGTGAGAAACCCTAAATAGAAGAAAAATCTTGTAAATAAAAGTCAAGGATGGGAACCCATCCATCAAAAGTACAAGGCAAATGAGAACACAAGTAAACACAACCCAAATAAAAGACAAAAGCAAACAATCAACCAAAATCAGGCAGACACCTTATGCAAAGAGGACTCATGATTATGAAATGACAATCAACAATAACAAAGAAGATCTAAGACGAAAAAACAACCATCTGTCACAAATCGACTAGTGACAAAGATGCACTATCTATGATGTGTGAAAGAGATGAAGAACCCTAACCAAGAAACCCTAAATCCTAAACCTTGAAGATTAACATGGTGATCTTTATTTCTTTTTGGTGGGGAACAATTACTTTCTTACATGATTTGAAGTTTAAAACGAAACTATTTTCAGGGTGGGTTATTGTACCAAGATGTGTGGGCTCGCTCCTTAGCTGCCCATAACCATCCATGGTGAGAATTTTGACACTCTAATTGACTATTGAGTTGCAAGTTACAAACCCATAACCTTTGACCTTCGTTTCATTAGCAACTTACTAGTTAGTTAGCACAAGGTATCACCTCAAGCTCTCATTGGCTCAATGATTCCATAACCCTTCATTGTTACTTGGATGAAAATTTCATAACCACTCTTTGCATGGATGAAAAAAGGGCATCTTGATTCTCATGAGGGACGATTATGTTTGGCAACCCAGCACTTGAGAGTGCTGCGGAGGTTAAAGTGAATAATAGTCTTGACACTCACCACACCTCAACTAGTCACAGTAACTTGCACCCACTTGCTAGTTACATAGTCCGTAATCGTTGCAAAAGATACCTATTGCACCCATTTTGGGCTGCACTTGGTAGGGCTTGAGAGGAATCCTTTGAAGAAAGCTGAAAAATGTGATGCTTGTAACCTAAATAAAGGACAAAAATTGGAACATAAGTAGGGATTGCATTGCAAATACACCGTATTGGTCATATCCCATGTCCTATCTCACCTTATCCTCTCAAACTAGAGTGCCTTACACGGTTGCCCCTTTATATCTGGTTTAGATAACAAATAGGTGGACATGATCTAGTGCAAAAGAAAGTGAAATTGGATTTTTTTTCCTTTATTTATTTATTTATTTATAATTGAATCTCTTAAACCACTCTCTCAAGCTATCCATCATTTCTTTAAAGGCAAGTAGTAGGTTAGTAGTAGGCTAGTTAGTTTCTAAAAAATTGTCAACAAATTAGCTCTCAACATTTTCTAGGGGCCAATCGGGCTTGTTTTTTTCTGGCTAATTTTAGCCAGTTGTTGAATTTCTTTCAAAATGGCTAGATTTATTATTATTATTATTATCTCCAATTTTTGGATTTTTTTTTTTCCTTGAAAAATCCCCTGATTTCTCTATTGGGTTCTAATAGCATGTAGGCCCAAAAATGTGAAGGATGCTTTAAAAAATATACTTTCATATGTTGTTTATAGACAAATTTGGTGGCTAAATTGTCTTAATGATGATCACTACTTCACCTACTCTAGTGTTGGGCGAGTATCAAAATGATACTCGGGTATTATCTGGGTATCATTCATGTATTAAACATTGAACATTTACAAATATTAGATTTATTGATACCTTGATTGATATCTTGATCCTTGATTATCTCGTATGTGTGTACAATTGATCGCAAGATTCAAAACCTTCTCATACTTTTAAACAAGAGGCCTCACTCGAAAGGTAAAGGTACCAACATTGGTGCTAGTTCACCTTCACTGTATCAATTGATACCTAAGTGTGCATTGAAAACAACTTTGAAGAAATTCTTTGGGGGGCAAGATTTCACCACGTCGTGACAAAAAGATTTTTAAATAGTGTAAATTTGAAACCACAAAATCAAAGGGGGGAAAAAAAGAACAAAAAGCAAACACTTCTCCCTAGCCAAGCAAAGGCTTGCTCCAAAGGTCCTAAAGCTTGATACCATCGGGGCATGGTACATAGTACATTCTTGCTTATTCTTGCTTGGATCTTGGGTGGGAAGCATTCTAACTTTACAACCGACAACTTGTTAGAAACAAAGTGCCAAATCCAAAACAAAATGAGTATGGGCTAGTGGTCGGATACATGGATCAAGTATGCTTGATTTTGGTAGCCACTAATCCAATATCTTGGGTACGGACTACATATTTTGGTGGGGGCCAATTCTTCATAGACTAGTCCACTTATGTAGTTGGTGCAAAACCCTAGACCTTTGATATCCATGGGGGCAAGACATAAATTTGTGTTGCCTCCTTTGTGACAAGGGACATAGTCCCAAAGATGAGTGTAATGCTCAACAATGCTTGGGTCAATAGACTTTTTCTCAATTTAATTTTGTTGGCCTTGCCTAATACCAAGGCAAGGATATATTGTGTTTTGATTCATTATAGAGTATAGTAGCTTAAGGGATTTTGGCCCCTAGGTAATGAATAATAGGTCTATTTTTATTATATGAGGATTTTTGAAAGAATCTGATATTTTGGCTTGTATTGAAATTTGAGCTTAGTTATAGAGTTATAATATCTTGAGGATTTTTTGACCATTATATTTTTGAAGGGTGAAATAGACCTAAACCCTAGACCCTAAACCCATTGTGACACACCCCTTGTTTAACAAGTATTCATTGATGTTCAACTTGAAGAGTTGTATCTACTCAATGAAGTTTTATAGCCAGTCAACTCAGACTTGGGAACTGGGTTATTTTTACATAAAGCTTTTAACAGCCTAAGTCTTGAAGGCCATGAAAATAATGGAAATTGATAAATTTAAATCTGGACATTTGCATGAAGAGAAAAATTATGATAAGTCTAAAACTCACATTATGTTTTTCATCCATCATAGATAATGAATAATTTACCTATCAATATAATGTATTTACAAGGTTTGGCACCATGCCTCTAGATGATTTATTATAAATGCTATCAAGTTTAGAAGGAGGCTTATTTTTCGCCTATTGTAAACCCTGATCTAAGGATGGTATAAGTATCATCCACAAAATTTCATCTTGAAATATATGTTTTTAATAAAAAATACTTGAATTTCCTCAATGATATGAGATTTTAGCCCATTTCAACACATAGTTTGGCTTTTATGAATATTCCTATATTTTTTGAGTTGTCCAAAATTTTCTATTACATTCAAAGGTGTATTAGGCATTAGTTCATTGCCTACCTTATATAACACTGTACCATTTTTAAAAAACATTTTTCCCATAAATACAAATGAATATGCAAAACACATCAAATTTGTTAGGAAATTGAACCTTGCCTTCCATTATAAAGGCACAAATATTTTGTCTTTAAGGAAGTTGATCAAATTATGTATTTTAAGGGGTAAAAGCACATTCAAAATACTCTAATGTATTGTGAAATTTAAACATAATTTCAAAATTTGCTGGATGTCATGCCCTCATAATCGCAATTATATGGCTTCCATGGAATTTTTTAAAACTATGGTTTAAATTCACATTGTATCAAGGATGTTTGAAATTTTAAAAAGTTGTCCACTATTCAGTTCGCACTATTTTGAAATCATTTTAAGATAAATTAATCATCTTCAAATTACACAAAAATCATGGAGTTGGAAATTCACAAGTATATAAACAATGTACAACAAATTTCATTGCATTTTAATTTTTTTAACTAATATAGTCATTTTTTCAAAATCATGGACCTGCAAGATTTTAGGGGTGACTTCACAATCCTTGGCTCCTTTCTGCATGCTTGGACCCAAAGACCTAAGCTAAATTATTGAACTCGATTGTGTGGGTGTTTTGAGAGCTTCCATCTTTTGTGATTAGAATTTCTAATCCAAAGTTGTGGGCATCCAATTTGTAATGAACTACATATTGACCTACTCAAAGGTCAAGAAAGTATTATTTGATCTAGGGCACTTTTAATGTTGATTTTATTTTTCTTTGAATTTAAAAAAGTAGATATCTGTAAGAAAAATTGGCCTAACGATTTTAGAGTAGGATGTAAATCTCCATCTAATTTAGTAGAATTTCTTGAGAGGGATGTAGATTTAAAAGAGGAGTTAGAAAATTTTGAAGGTGATTTTGAAAAAGGTGGAATTTTTGAGGTATGAAAACTATACAAATAAATTGTTGGTTTTTTTTTTTTAATTTATAACAAAACTTATGATTTTTTCAATTTTTAAGAATAAAAATCTCTTTTTTTAAATTTTATTATTTTCTATGTGAAAAAAGTAAAGTAATAACTGGTTTGTTATAACTGCCAAGTGAGAACCCACTGTTTTCAAATTTATAACAACTGGCATTGTGAGAATTGGTTAATTATTTTTGTAAAGAATATATAGATACCCTGACCCGGTGTACTTTTTTTATTTTAAAAAAAATTTAAATGAGAACCGGAACGTTTTTGAAGTATTTTTGTGAAAACTGAAAACTGATGGGTATCAAACAATCCAATACCCACCCGACACTGGAACCAGCCTCCTCATGAAACCCAAACCATCTACGCGGTGAAATCTGAACCGGCCTCCTGACCAGTGTTGGGTAGTTTGTAAGATCCCTTGGTTGTGCCTCCAGTTCTAATATTTCATTTCTCAAAGGGTTGCAACTACCTCTCCTTCTTACTCAAGTTGGGCACTTTTACTCGGTTGCACAACGCTAGTACCCACAAAATCTTCAATCTTTGGTTGTTGGTGGGTGGCCAAAACTCGACACAATTTGGAACTGAATTGGCTTTGGCATTTTCTTTTTAAATTATATAGAAACAAAAAGTTTCGGAATGTGTGAAGAACTACATAAGGGACTAGACCACAAGTTCCATCCCAACTTTTAAAATTAGTTGGGATTGGAACAGGAGGTTTGTGTTAATTTAATAGAGTTATGGATATAGTCATGCAATTAGGGTGTGAGAGCGACTAGTTTCAGCATAATAGTGCATCAAACAGGTAACTGGGAATGAAAATTTTTACCAAACGGGCTGCTGTGACCTAGCACCGACCAATGCACCAGTTGTGGATGAGATTGTTTTGGCTGTTACAAGATGAACCCAAATCATTTAACCTAAACGCTGAATGGGGTTTTTTCTTTTTTTTCATAGGCCCACCTTCCCTTAGATTTCAAAAAATTCCCCCCTTCTTTCCCTTCTCTTCCTTCTTCTACTCCTTTGTTCTGCTTTTCTTCCACCATCATCTTCTTCTCTTTCATCATTCTCGTTGTAGCTTTTTCACCATTTTCCCCCCCTTTTTCCATTGGTATTGTTGTTGTTTTTTCTTTTTCTGTTCTGTTGTCACTATGGATTTTCATTTTTTTCTTTCATTTTTGCTGCTACTTTAGTTTTTTAGGTTTTTTAATTTTATATATATATATATATATAATTCAAGAAGAAGAAATATAGTTTTTTTCTCATTTTTCTTTTTTTTCTGTTTTTTAAATGCTAGAAGAATCTTTTTTTTCTTATATTTTTCCTAAACTTTTTATTGTTTTCCCCTTAATTTTTCATATTTTTCGTCTTTAAATTTTCAAAAAATGAAGTTTTTTTTTTTTTCCTTTATTTCCTATTTTCAAAATTTTCCCCAATTTTTATTTTTTTTAATCCAGCACACAGTATATATTTTTTGGGTGTGATTTACATTTTTCAAACTTGCATATTAATGTGTATCATGTGTTTGATACAAACTTTGAGTAACTAAGAAATACCAATTTGTAACGAGTGTAATAGGGGAAGTTAAATTATATCACTATCAACTTTACATTAATCACATGTTACTAAGGTAACTACAACAACTAAAACTTACAAGTGAACATATGGCATGGTGATTAAAGAATATAGTTTTAGAAAAGGGTCTTTTGAGGTTAAAGAGTAGCATGTATATCTTACTTGAGTTTCTTTGACATAAACAATGGCATGGAGTTCATGTTTTTCATTTTTTGAACATTTTAAAAAGTTTTGATAAATGTCATGTTTACATCAATACATACAAGTTTTATCTTATTACAATTGTAACCTTGCACTTGTATATGTTTACATGCTTTGAATGTGAGCATTACATTAATACTCATACATTGTTAAAATTTTCTTTACAAATACGAATTTGAAACATATTGCATTAAAAGAACTTTTAAAACATAAAGTTCAATGTGAAATATTTCCATAGGGGTCCCAAAATAAACATTAATTTTGTTATGTTAATTTTGTGACACCCACATTTGAAGCATAAAATGCCAATTAGTTTTTTTGGATGGTTTGTGCAATACCCAAATGTTGGGCATAAAATATACCAGCTCAATGAAAAAATGATGATGACACAAAATAAAGAATTAAAAAATAATAATAATAATAGTGATAAATAATAGAAAAAAATCATTTAAAAAAAAGAAAAAGAAAACAAGAATCTAAAAGGAGAAAAAGTAAAAAAAAATAGAAAAAATTAAAAAATTAAAAGAAAAAATGGAAAAATCATTTTTTTAAAATAAAAATTCAAAAATAAAAAGTGCTTGCATTTTGGTCACAAAATAATGTAATAATTATTGAATTTTATTGTATTTAAAATGACATTGTTTTCATATGTGAGTATTGTGTAATTTGTGATTGGATTTTCAACTATTTTAGCTTCTAATAATAAATTGTCAAAATCAGCAATACTTATGTGGGGTCACAAAAACTAATCAAAGGTGCAATACTTGCATTCAGGGTTATCATTTATTGACATCAAGGGGTCAAATATGATTAAAATGGTTGTTAGTTCATTTAATGCAATACTTTCATATTTTGTATATGATACATTGGTAGATGTTAACATTGTGTAAATGATAGGTAGGTAAGTATGTAAGTGGGATGGGCATGTAGGTAAGTAAATAAATAGGTGGATAGGTAGGTGAGTGGGTGGGTGGGTAGGGAAATAAACAAATATGTAGGTAGGTTGGTGGCTAAGAAAATACATATGTACACAAATAAAAAACAAGTTAGGTTAATAATGTAACTAGGTCAATAAGGTAGCCAAAAAGTTTTGTTAAAAGATTTTTTTGAAAAAAATAATCTTTAGATTTATTCAAAAAAATATAGAAGTTTTGTGAAAAGGTAAAGGTTTTGCCAATAGGTAAAAGTTTAACCATGGAAAGATGAAAGTTTTGCCAAGAGGTATAGGTTTAATTAAGAACAAATTAATTTTTTTTCAAGTTGTAGAAGTTTAATCAAGAAGAGATAAAGGTTTTATTAAAAAGTAAAATTTAAATAATAAAATATAAAGGTTTTTCCAAAATGTAAAAAATTAATAAAGAAGAGTTTTAAATTTTTCCAAATGGTAAAGGTGTAACCAAAAAGGAATAAAGGCTTTATTAAAAGGTAAAAAATTTAAGTAGGAAGAGATAAAGGTTTTGCCAATAAATAAAGGTTTAATCAAAACTTTTGTCAATGTGTAGTGGTTTAGCCATGAAAATATGGAGGTTTCATCAAGAGGTATAGGTTTAAAGGTATAAGTTACCCAAGAAAATTCATAAGTTTTACCAAGAGGTAAAGGTTTTGCCAAAAAGATATATAAGTTTTGTTGAAATAAAAGTTTTGGCATAAAAAAATAAAAGTTTTGCCAATAGATAGAAGTTTAGCTAAGAAGATATTAAGATTTTGTTAACATGTCAAAATTTAGCTATGAAGAAAAAGAGGTTTTGTCAAAAAATATAAGTTTAGCCAAGAAAGAGGTTTATCCACAAAAAAATAAAAGGTAGATAGGTAGGACCAAAATGTAGGTCGATAATGTAGTTAAGGTAGTAAGGTAATTAGTGAATTAAGGTAACTAGGTTGGATAGTAGTATGGTCAGGGTTGGAAAAAAATACCAATAAACAAAAAGGGTGAAAGGCCAACAACATAAAATGTTTGACTATGATACAATGTCAGGTTAACATAAGGTTAGGAATTGGATGAAAAAATGTTGCCCTTTTTATGGACAAAACAACCAACTAGTGCACTAGTGAGTGTTGATTCACTCTAACCTACAAAACGAACTAATTACGACCCAAATTAATTTTTCCACCAATTTTGGTGGTAAATTGAATTTAATCCTATGTTTTTTTTTTCTTGAACCCCTTTCATTGCTACATATGTTTTCACTGCTCCTACTTATACAACTACTATACTGTAGTTTAGGGTCAATTTCCACATTGATAAAATGAATAACTATTTAATTTTAAAAATTGAATTCATTTTTAATTTTGAAATTATATATTTTCCCATCATCTATAATGATATTGTGATATGAGTAATGAAATTATTTAGAGTGTAGCCTATGATAATTATGATGATTTTCAACATGTCAACTTCATATTCTCACAAAATTTCATTTCGCTATTATGAAGATATTTAATGGTGAAATTAACCTTAAGGTAAGGTAGTTAGTCTCAAACCTTGTGCATTAAAAAAGGGAATGGGGGGTAAAAGAAAGGGTGAAGATAGAGTGACTTTACATATAATTATAATGTGTAAAGAAAAGCCCAAATCCCTAGAAGGTATCACACAAAAAATGAAGAAAATATGAGACATTTAAGAAAACCAAATTGCTATTAGATGGGGCCCAAAATGAACCAACACCCTCCAATGCATTAGTTGGCCATTTTATCCATAGGATGGGTTGCGTTATTTCATCCAAATCGTGACCTATGTTAACCCAACATTCTACCACATTCAACCTTTTTGGGTTGCTAACTTTGACCCTTTTAATTTTTTTGGTGTTTTTTTCCCAACCTTGACCATACTACCCTCCAACTGAATCATAGTAATTCCTTAACTACCCAATTGACCTAGCTACATTATTGACCTACATTTTGGCTCTACCTACCTACCCTTTATTTCTTCATGGGTAAATGTTTACATGTTGACAAAATCTTTATATCCTTTTAGCTAAACCTCTAAAAATTGGAAAAACTTTTAATTTTTCTTGGTTAAACCTATACCTTTTGGCGAAACTTCCATCTCTTCATGGTTAAACTTCTATTTGTTAACAAAAGTTTTATCTTTTCTTAGTTAAATTTTTATCTTTTACAAAAACTTTTATGTTTTCTTGAAATAACTTAAAGATTACTTCTTCAACAAAATTTTGGCTATCCTATTGACCTAACTTGTTTTTTATTCGTTTACATACCTACCTGCTTAGCCACCAACCTACCTACATACTTATTTACTTACCTACCCACCCCCACTCACCTACCTACTTATCATTTACACAATGTTAATGTGTGCCAATGTATGATACAAAATATGAAGGTATTGCACTAAATGAACTAACACGCATTTTAATCATATTTGATCCCTTGATGTCAATAAACAATAACCTTGAATGCGGTATTACACATTCAATCAATTTTTGTGACCCACAAATAAGTATTGCATATTTTGGTAATTATTGTTAGAAATTAAAGTAATTGAAAATCCAATCACAAAATACAATACCCAGACATGAAAACAATGTCATTTCAAATACAATACACTTCAATAATTATTACATATTTTGTGACAAAAATGCAAACACTTGTTTTCCTTTTGAATTTTTTTTTTAAAAAAATTATATCTTTTTTATTCTAAATATTTTTATTCTAATTTCTTTTACTTTTTGTCATTTTTTTTTTCTCATTTTCTTGTTCTAAATTATTTTCTTCTATTATTTATCACAATTATTTTATTTCTTTTAATTTTCTATTTTTTTATCATCATCATTTCTTTCATTGAGCATGCATATTTTATGCCCAACATTTGGGTATTGCAAAATCATTCTAACAAAATTAATGTTTATTTTGTGACCCTTATGCAAGTATTTCACATTGAACTTTATGTGTTTGAAGTTCTTTTAATACAATAATGCAACATTGCGATATGTTTCAAACTCATATTTTTACGAAAAATTTCAACAAAATATTAAGGCAATGCTCACATTCAAAGCATGTAAACATAATACAAATATGAGGTTACAATTGCAATAAGACAAAACTTGTATGTATTGATGCAAACATGAAATTATCAAAACTTTTTAAATGTCCAAAAAATGGAAAATATGAATTCCATGCCATTGTTTATGCCAAAGAAACCTAAGTAAGATATGCATGCTACTTTCTAACCTCAAGAGACACATTTCTAAACCTATTTTGATTAGCCATCATGTCATGTGTTCATTGATAAGTTCTTGTTGTTGTGACCACCTTAATAGCATTTTGAGCTTCCCTCTAGCTTTTCAAATCAATTTGTGTCATATCATTTGAACTTCAAAAAATACCCCAAAAGTGTCCTCAATAATAACATCATTTTTTAGAGGGTTGAGGATGAAAATGAACCCCATTAACCAAAAAAATAATGTTAGAATGTTCATCACATCAATATTGAAGTGTTTGAAGAAAAACCAAATACTTGCAAAAATATTTCACCTACTTTCAAATACTTGAACTTTATTTTCAAATTGCCGCAAATTTTAGGTCCAATCCAAGTACTTGCAAACACTTTAAAAATACATGATTATAATAGTTTAGTTTTTGAAATTCATGCAAACAAGAGTTAAAAATTAATGTACCAAATTTGGTGATGTTAAAAATGTAAAAATACAAAATCCTAAGCATTGTTTCATATGGTAGACTATTGTGACATTTTAAAATTTGTTTCGATTTCTTGGTGAAAAAAATGCAACAAAATATTTTTGCAAAATGGTGAAAATTCACCACACAAAATACATTGCACTATAATAATCATATGACAATATCACAACATAGTACTTCAAAAAATACTTTAAATTGATTTTTTGAAAAAAAAAATTATTATTCATTTTTTTAATGTGGAAGCTACCCTAGGCCATGGTATAACTTTATTAAGGTAAATTATTAAGTTTTATTTTAATATATTTTGAAATCCCTAATCCTGTTGACATACATTAAGGTATGAGGTGACAGATTATGTCATTTTCTTGACCACACATAATCTTCCAATGATGATCTTATTTTCAAATGTGTTTATTGAACACTATTTTTATTTAAAATAGTCGAATCTACTACCCAAACCTTAATGTCATGGAATATCCTCACCCTTGCACATTATGTTGGGAGTTTGTCGCCCAACTTGGCATAATGGGCTTGCCTGGTTCATTACCCAACATAATGGGCAAGAGCTTCACGCTTTGATTGTACACATCGGAACTTTTGTCCAATGGTCATTGAAGTGTACCACCTACCAACCAATGTTGGACCAAATAAGTCCATTTGGATATACTATGGGATTCTGCATTTGATTAATTGGATGCCCTACTACCTTGGCATCTTTGACATTAATTATATTATTTTCAGAGATATTGAGATTTTCCAAAAAAAAATAATCTTCAAATAACAAAAAAAAAATTGTGAAAGAAAATATTGAATTTTCAAGAGATTATTCTCTTTGCTGAAATGAAAAGTTCAAAATTAATTAATTATTCAATATACATGTGTCAAAGTTGCCAAGGTAGTACATTATTGGTAAGCTTTAATTATTTTCAAAATGAAGCACATGATGGTATTAATAATTGCTAGATTTGGAATTAACATTTGTTGGTACTATTATTATAAATCATATTTTCATAGCAAATGCTAGATCCAAAATTAAGTTTGATGAAAATTTGATCAAAGTAAATTGGGTTCAAATATTTATTTCAAACTTTGCTTTAACGTTAATTTGGAAAACTTTAGCATAATTTAAATCTTAAACATACTAAGATAACAATAATCCATGGTAGAATGTTATTTTATTTTGTTTTGTTACTGCCAAATTTTCCAAATTGGCATTTTAAATTTCAAATTGGTGAACAATAATTGTTTTCAAAAAAATTTACTTACCATATTTTGACCCAATTTTTTTGTAAATCACTAGTATTCACTTGATTCTTGTGTGCAACTACATCACAAAAAATTGATGAAAGAAAAAATAAAACATGTTGTGATTGCTCCAAAGTACATGTACAAGGACAACTTTACATATAAATTTGCACCCACACAAAAAACCATAAAAAGTGGCTAAAATGGATATATTATGAAAAAAACTTAATTTGGCTACATTATAACATAGAAAGTAGGAAATTTCATAATATGAATGAGAAAAATGGAAATGCACATAGATTCACACAAAAGATTTTTAAAATCACAAATTCAAACATGGACAAATAACAAACTTTGATAGGGAGTTGAACTCCAATTTAATATTCGTTTTTTCTCAGTGCAAGTCAAAATCCCACCCATCACGCTCGAATGTTAATGAACTCATAATGAAACAATCATTGATTCACCTACAATGACAAAAGCTCCAAACTTATATTGATTATGAAAACAAAAACACTAGATTCCATAACACAATAATGGCATGAACATGAACTATTAAGCATCATCATCAATTCACACTTGATTTTTACAACTTGTAATTGCATCCTAATAATACTAATACAAAAGTGAGGTGCAATTCACTAACTTAAATCATTATGAGATCTTAAAAATGAAATAGGTTCATTACATCTTAGTGATCCTTCATTTTAATTAACTTTATTTCATTATAAAGTCACTATGTAAATATGATGATTCACTATTAATTGACATAATTCACTATTATAATTTACTATGATAATAGGTTTTTTATGTTATTGTTTTAAATACCATGCTTAGGCTATTTTATAATATACCTTACATTATTTTAGGTTATCTTAATTATTTTGACTATACCCTAAATTATTATAAGATATTATAAGCTATTATATTTTTAAGTATTTTAATTTATTATAATTTTTTTGAATTTTTAGTTATTTTAAATTAAATTATTCAATCAATCCTCAATTTATATTTTAGGATATTTTATTTTAAGTTAATATATGTCATTTCAAATTATACCTTAGATTATTCAAGGTCATTATACTTATTATAGTGACCTAAAGTAAAATAACATATAATAAAATTGCATTAATAATTTAAGTAGAATAACCAATAATAGTTTAAAGTAACTTGTAATAAAATAACTTAAAATAACCAAGAATAATTTTCCAAAAAATAATTTTTTTTAAAAACCTACAATAAAATAATTAATAATAGCCAAAATTAAATTATGATAAATAACCTAAAATAGCCAATAATAACCTATAATAAATAACATATGATAGAATAACCAACCGTAGCTTAAGGTAAAAAACTTAAAATAACAAACAATAACATATGTTAAAATATTTTAAAATAGTTGAAAATAACCTACAATAGAATAACCAACAATAGCTTGTGGTGAAATAATATATAATATCTAATAATGATGTATGATAGAATAACATATAATAACCTATAATATAATAATAAAAAATTGTTTAAAATTGCCTATAGTATAATAGCCAAAAAATGTCAAAAATAACCTAAGGTAAAAAAATTGTGCATAATAATATGTGATAACAAAAAAATATCATTCATTTAAATAATGGTTTAATGGTTAAAGACTTGTTCCTTAACATGGAAATGTGAAAGGAGGTGAAAGGTTCAAATCTTCACATTTGCACCTTAAGTTGATGGGTTAGGTGTCAAGGACACGAAGATTCACAAAAACAAAGGTTAAAAGAAAGGTTTAAGTTTAATTTTGAAACAAGGAAAAAAATAAAAATTATGTGATTCAAAAATAAGAACACAAGAAATTAGAATAAAAACAGGAGATGTGCAAGACCAACATGGAAAACAATTTTTTATTATACTCACATATGCAAACATGAACATGAAAAAAACATGACAAGGCTATGGTGTAAGATCGTGCCTAAGACTAATGTTAAACAAATTAAAGGAAATGAGGGGTCCCACTTATATTTATACTTTTTTGAGGACTTAGTTCAAAGAAGCTTCTAAAGAGACTTCTATGTGTGCATCGAGTAAAGAAGCTTCTTCAAAGCCTTTCTAACTGAAAGTTAATTATGACTTAATTGAAACTTAATTAAAACTTCCTTGAGACTTAATTAAGCTTAATTAAAATTTAATTAAGAGTTAATTAAATTAACTAAAACTTAATTGCGAGTTAATTAATAGTTTAATTGGGACTTAACTTGAAGTTGACTAGAAGTTAACTGTGAATTAACTAGAAGTTAATTTAAAATGAACTAAAACTAAATTAATAATTAGGTAAAAATTCAATAAAAGTCATGGATGAACATTCAAAAAATGAACCCCATGGCATTACATCCATGACATCACTTCCTTTTCTAATGACAAGTTTCACAAAGAACGGACATGGGTTTGTTTGGATATCATTATGAAATTCATGCACCTTCTCCATAATATTTGATAGGTTTTTAAATGGTTCCCAAATGTATTCGCTCACATCATACCCATGCCAATGAACAAGATACTGGAATTAGCAATTAGAGACCCATGAATCCAAAATGTCTTCCACTTCATATTCATGTTCACCATCGACTTTAATAGGTGGAGGGGGATCATGGATTCTTCCTAGAATGGTAGATGTGTGGTAAGGTTGCAACAAAGAAACATGAAACATAAAATGGATTATCATAAAACATAAAAGCTTGAATTGGAATGCCATGACATTGATTTGTTTCATAATGAGAAAGGCACCTAACCTTTAATGATCTAACTTTTTTAATGGCCTTGTATTCTGATATGTTGTTGTCAAAATCAAACCTAATCCCCGATCTTGAAGTTGGGTTGTTCCTTTCGATGTTCATCAACATTTTTCGTTTGTCACCTTTGCGTTTTATCAAGTTTAGATACAAGTTGAGCTCGAACATCTGCTAACAAGATGGTTCAATCCTTAGCTATTGGATTCAAAACTTTGTGCACACCTTGAATGTCAAACTTGCGGTGTAAACCATGATTTACAAATAAAGGCGTTTGTTGGGTTGATGAGTGCATTATGTTATTGTAGGTAAACTCTGCCATGGCCAAGAATTTTGACCAATTATTTCGGTTATACGTTGTAAATATTGTTCCAAAACTTGATTGACCCGTTTTGTTTACCCTTCCGTTTGGGGTGGAAAGTTGATGACAACTTCATTTTCACACCTAAAAGTTTGAACAAAGAATTGCTTCCAAAACTTGGATGCAAATTGAGGCCCATGATAAGAAACAATATCTTCAAGAACATTATGATACCAAAAAACATGAAAAAGGAATAACTTGGCTATTCCTTCATTAATTATTGTTTTGGTACATAAAATGAAATAAGCCATCTTCGTCAAATGGTACACCACCACCAAGATGGAGTTTAAAAGGTGGGAGGTCTGTGATGAAATCCATGGAAATTAAAGATCACAAGGATGTAGGGATCAGTAATGGTTCAAGGAGACCATGGGGGCAATGACAAAGATTCTTTGTTCGAACACAAACATCGCAAGATCCAACAAGTTCTTTCACATACTTCCAAAGTTGTGGCCACCAATAATCTTGAGATATTAATTCCATGGTTTTGTTGAATCTAAAATGGCATGTAATTAAAACATTGTGCCTTGCCTAGAGAATTTGAAATCATGCAGGGCCATCAAGAACATGTAAAAAACCATCACAATAAAGTAGACCATTTTGAAACTCAAGCTTAGCACGATCATTGGAAAAATACTATAATTGATTATGACTCCTTAATTAGCTTTCAATGTCAACAACAAAAAGGTCATTTTTCAAATTTTCACAAATTTGACAAAAAAAGGTTGTGTCATCAAAAATTACCGATAATGCCTGAAATCAAAAATGTTCAAGCTTGAAAATGACATCACATTTTTATTCGTAAGTTGCATCTCCCTTTTTAGGCACGAAGTACAAGCAACGAAACAACGCATCAAGTTTCTCTTATTGGCACCTAAAACAATATGTGAAGACAAATTAAAATCAAAACAAGGATAATGCCCATTGAGCTTGGCGTCAATTCAACACACAAGTTGTCATGAAATACTACAAGTTCTTATGGTTTGAATACATAATGATTTCATGTTGAACTCCTTTAAGCAAATGATTTTATTTTTCAAAGGCATCCACAATGGCTAAAAAAAAATTATTATGAATTTCATAATTAATCTTCGCAAAAGAAAACTTTCAAAAACGAAAGCCTACTGGATGAAGAAGATTGTATTTTCCAAGTTGTGAGAGCATGGCACCTATTACAAAATTGGAAGTGTCCGTCTCTCAAACAAAAGGTTTGGAAAGGTTTACATGAATCAAGAGTGGGGCATTCATGAAAGAAGCTTTCAAAGACTGAAAGGCATTATTAGCTTCAACTTTGCAAGAAAAAGGTTAATCCTTCATAATCAACCAAATAAGAGGTGTCATTATTAAAAAATAGTGGGCAATGAAATGTCAATAAAAGTTAGCAAATCCAAAAAAACATTAGACATTTCGAATAAAAGCTAAAATAGCCTAATCAACAATGGTTTGAACCTTACAATAGAAGAAAATTATCATTTTGTAATTGTCGTATGCAACTAATTTTCAATTGAATGCAACACATGCAATTGCTAAACCCCATAGTTGCATAAAACAAGTTGCACACAACTAACAATTGTATATGACAATATGTATGAGGATAATACATATGATATGAATTTATATTTTATACATTTACATTATGCTACAAGAGTTACCCATGGTGACATGTGTTCATTTATGAAGCTTAATTATATGGTGACACGTGGAAATTTTATAAGCCTATTCATCCTTTATTTTTTAATTAATTAGGTAGGTAGGTAGGAAAATAAATAGGTTTAAAATAATCCAATTTTTTTTTTGGGTTTAGTCTTCAAGGTTGAAGCTTTTTCATTGGCCCATCCCAAATGGCATTTCGTACTTGGTTTGTGAACAAATCAAATGCATTTACTTATAAAGTGTGCGCAATTGGAATCCATGGCAAAAAATATGGGATAAAAAATTCAATTGCAAATGCAACTAATGTGGTTGCAACCTACATGGAAATAACCATATTAACATAATTTACCTACTAGCTAAATTAATCATATTATAAGTATTAAAAATTAATAGGTAATAATAATATAATAGAATGATAATAACATTTTAATAGTCATGACTGCTTAAAATAATTAGTAGATCAATTAAGTTATTAATTAACCTAGGCTAAGTACTTATAAGAAAATTAATATAGCCTATTAACAACAAATATATTACCATAATTAATAATAATTTAATATTATTACATAGCCTTGGCTAATAATTTGTAAGTTAAATTGTGTAACCTATTAAACATAGGTATATTATCATAATTGATAATAAAAAAATATATATTTTAAAATTGAAGAATAAAAATGATATTATTAATTAAATAATAGTAATAATAAATATTGAATAATAATAGTCAAGTCATTTTTAAGAAATTATAATTATAATTATAATTTTTAAAATAATTATATGTGATTAACTATAATGATAATAATATAATATAATGTTTTGGGTTAAATTTTTTTTTTAAATAATTAAGAAATAAAATTTAAAATGGTTAATGGGTCAATTAACCATAGTTAAGGTAACTACAAGGTTAAATTTATTAATTAATTTAACCATGTTTAATTTAGTCATGTTAGTTTAGCTTCATAATTAGTTTAACCAAAAATAATTTAACCAGAAATAGTTTATCCAAAGTTAGTTTAACCAAAGTAAATTAACCTCACAATTAGTTTTCCCATGGTTAATTTAACCAAAATTAGTTTTGCCTCATAGTTAATTTTGCATTGGTTAATTTAGGCTCATAATTAATTTAATGAAAAATAGTTTAACCAAAATTAATTTAACCTTGATTAATGTGAATTTAGCCTTAGTATTAAAGCTATAAAACTACTTGACATAGTTTAAATAAATATATTTAATATATTAATCTAGGTATGTATTAGTTTAGGTGATGATTTTTATGACCATTTTGTACACTACTAGTTACATGTTAGTTGCATAGATAACCAATGTAGTTGCAAATGGCATTTAATAGCATGTAATTACATAGTGCTAGTTGCAATGACAAGATTTCTACTAGTGTTACAAGGATCCATGCAAATGTCATCTCTCGATATGCCATAACCTAGGAATTCCACTTCAGATTGATGGAATTTACACTTTTCCAATTTTATGTTAAATCCAACCTCCCAAAGCTTCTCCAAAACTAGACATACATGACATTCCTCATCCTTCATGTTGTTTGAGAAAATGAAGATGTCATCAATGTAACAAACCACAAAATTATCCAAGTACTCACGAAAAACATTGTTCATAAGATGTTGGAAAACAACAAGTGCGTTAGGAAGACCAAATGGCATCATAATATATTCCAAATGGCCATAATGGATTTTGAACATTGTCTTACATTCATTCCCTTTTCAAATGTGCACCAAATTGTATACTCCATGTAGATCAATCTTGGTGTACACCTTAACATGATTGAGTTGGTCCAACAACATTGAGCTCAAAGGCAAAGGGTATTGATTCTTGATGGGGAGTCAATTCAATCCATGATAATCGACACACATTCGTAAAGAGCTATATTTCTTTTTGACAAAGAGGATACGGGCATTAGTTGGAAACTTCGATTGTCAAATGAACCTTTTCTTGAGGTTTTCATCAATGTATTCACGAAGTGTTACAAGTTCGACTTACGACAAATTATAAATGGGTCCAAATGAAAGTTGTGCTCCTTTCACAAGATCAATGGTGCAATCATATGGTCAATGTTTGTGCAAGGTGTTCACATTTCTCTTCTCAGACACATTTTTAAATTCTTGGTATTAAGAAGGAATTTCATGTGAATGTGATTCAGCATCTTGTGAGAGAAGAGCATAAATAAAAAATGCATTTCCTCTTTTGGCAACTTTCATGAAGAATTTTGCTCCAACAAATTAAGGTTTAGGGCACCTAGGACTTCTTGTACCATTAAGTCGTTTTCCTTATGTTTCAAATTTTGCATGTTTATGACAAGGGTTTCACAATCTAAGGCCTTGTGTTGTGTTATGTCAAAATGAAGACTATTCATATGCCAGTCAACTTGTAGATTAATAATCCAATGATGACAAGATTTTTGTGATGGATGCAAACATTAGACACCATCTTCCAATGGCCAAAATTCATCCATAATGTTCATGCATAACCCCTAGTTAAGTCCTAGTTAATTCTCAATTAATTCTCAATTAAGTCTTAATTAACTCTCAATTAAGTCTTAGTTTACTCCTAGTTAATTTTTAGTTAAGTCCTAGTTAAGTTTTAGTTGACTCTTAATTAAGTCAAAATTAATTTTTAATTAAATTTCAATTAACTCATAATCAACTTTCAATTAGGAAGGTTCTTAAGAAATTTCATTACTTTCAATGCACATATAGAAACCTCCTTAGAAGCTTCCTTGGGTTAGGTCCCCAAAAGGGTATAAATAGGAATAGGACACTTTATTTCCTTCAGTTTATTTAACATTAGTCTAAAGCATGATGTTGCAACATAACCTTGTCTTGTTCTTTTCATGTTTATGCTTGCATATGTTAGCATAACAAAGATCCATTTCCATGTTGTTTTTAATTATTGTTTTCGAATCACGTAATCTTGTTTTGTTCCTTGTTTGGAAATTAAATTAAAACCTTTCCTTTAACTTTTGTTCTTATGTTTTTTCATGTCTTTGACAATTTCTTGAAGATGAAATGACATTGAAGATAACCTTGATAATGTGGGGACCAATGGTAACATTTTGAAATATGACACTTTGAGCATGTAAATTTTTTAATTAATGAAAAATATTCCCCAAAAATTTATGACAATCCAAACTATTATGCTTCCTTTGTGATTTTTCAAATATACAATGTAAATTTAAGGAGTGTTCAATCACTTGGATGGCTCCATTGATTATGATTTTACCCAACCTTACATTGTAATTGCAAAATCCATAGTTGAGGAAACTTACCTTGTCCATTGTCATTGGGTGAAAGCACATTATGGTAGCCGTATTTATAAAAGCCCATTGTAATGTTTTTGAACTTAAACCATATCAAGGTTTTAAAAATTCACAATATTTTTGCATATTTGTAAACAATAAAAGAAGTTTATAAAAGTTTTCGAAAATATCCTTGAGAAATGTGTTTAGAATTTTTAATTTTTTTCAAGAAAATCCATGAATAATACATTTTTCAAAGTTATAAAAATTTATAAAAGGATTTCATGTTTAGCTTGCATCACACCTTGTTCAAGCAATAAAATCATTTAGTTATTATTTATTGTTAGATTCTTTGTTTGTCAAGTTCATATAGTCTTTTGCAAATTGTGTTTTTCATTTTTCTTGTCCTTGATACCTATTATGGTCAAGCATAATCCAAGCAATAAAATAAAAAATAAAAATAAAATAATATTTTTTATGTATACCATGATGGATTGGAATATATTTGCATGAAAATAATACTTATAATTATGCATTGGAAAATGAAAATATGTTCCAAAAACAATTGAAATGATTAAAAACCTTTATAAAATTTATAATATTTATTTCACATGTGATTCCATGTTTGTCAATCATGTGAAAAGTTTGATAATTTTCATCTCACAAATGGAGTTTTTTCAAGATGTTCACTATATGTATGTGATTTGAAATTTTGACAAATAATCACTTTTAAATGCAAGGTGACTATAAGCATTATGAGTTGGGCTAATACATAAAATCCATTTAAAACACTTATTTGAATGATTAATCACACCAAATACCTAGTGTAGATTGAAATTTGAAATGAGCAATGTTATATTATGTATGCCATAATTATATCCATGATTCTTTGAATTGAAATGATTAAATTTATTCATTTATTTCTATATATATATATAACATTAGCTTTGTGAAAATTGTAATCTTAAAGCCCAAAAATTAAACCCAGAATTAAATGCACCAAACTTTTGGAAATATATGTTATAATACTAGACCCAAAAAAAGGCTGAAAGGGGTCATTGAGATGTTCTTTCACCCCATTTAACAACAATTTTGAAAATGGACCATGGATCTTGCAATAAGCACCACCAATGTTATATGTTTGGGTAAGCATGCTTGTTCATTAACTTTCAAGCACCATAATCAGATTCAACCCTCAAAGCATTGTACCTTATGAAATCACAACACTAGTCGATGACATTAAACTCTAAAATTTTATTGCCAAGTTCCAACAACTAACTTTCAAGTTCCAAACTCGAAGAGTGATGAGTCTTGAATGTGAACAAAAAAAACATCTTGAGGAGATCGAAGTGACATTTTGATTTGCAACATGCTACAATGGTGGGGTGCCAAACACTACAAGGATTAGCATGGTGAGTTGATGAACCTAATAGATATCTACTAAGTGGAGGAGGTGAGATCTCCTCCTTAAAAGGCTAGGTAAATTTGAATCCAAGGAGGTGTTAGGTTGATTTGTTGTGAATTGCTAGATTATGCTTTGTAACATATGGGTACTCCATCCCCCCGCCATCTATGGTTCATGCAGCTGGTGGAAGCCGACAATGTAGGCTCTTCCTATGACCCTTTACCCCACTGTAGTGGTGGATTTGGGAAAGAGCCTTTTTGGGTACAAAATTTAGGGTATATAGTTTGCAAACCCCTTTTCTAGGGAGTCTTTTGGCGAAAAAAATTGCATGGAAAACAAAGGTTGGCAAGCAATGGGTTAATCAAACTATGGACACATATGCGAAGATTGATAGAACATTCATTCATAGCCAGGGATTTTATTTTTCTCAATTTGTGATATTTGGAAAAAAAATTCCCAAAAAAAAGAACCAAATTAGTTGAATTTATATAATAGAAAAACACATTTATCAAATAAATTCCCATTTTTTGGGTTGAAAGAATCACAGTTCCCAGCAGGGTAATAGCATGCATCCAGGCACTACTACCATGGTGGCGGCATAAGGCCACCTCCGGAGACAACTGGTGTTCATACATGCCCCCATGCAGCTATTTTTCCCTTGTTGGACGGTTATCAAAAACAGGAACTATGTGAAGAACTATGACCAGAACCTTTCGCGGTCCTCTGAAAGCCGGAACTCACGGTTCTCTATAAGTTCAAAATACCCACCACACACAACACTGCTGTTCTCCATTCTCGTGCTGACAACACAACAGTGCACCAACACCCACCAGGTCCCCATGAAGGATGGATGATAAATGATCTGAGAACAGTTTTCTGTTGTGTTCCAGTTCATTAGATAACCATGGTGGTTACCTCAGTTGCTTTTTTTTAATTACCTACCTACTAACAAGCCCCGAGCAGGTTGTTAGTAGGTAGGTCGTAAAAACAGCCATTTACATATGTGTAAACCATATACTTACCTAGTAATTACCTATTTTCCTACCTACCTATGTATGAGACTTATTTCCAACCAAATTGGTTACCAAGGTGAAACCAAACATTAACTCAGTTGAGGTTCATCCATAACTGAGTATTAACGGGCATCCATCCAGTGGATGGTGCACTGGTGGGTGCTGGTTCACTTCCACCGGGCCAAATGTGACTACCACAATACCACGGCACGTTTAACATTCCAGTGTTAAATATTATGCATTATATATATTTAATTTTTTAAAATTATTTTTTGACGATTCCACTTCACAAAACAGAATATTCCAGAATATTCTTTACGATTCTCTATTTTCCATCCCCAATTTTTTTTCTTTGAAATTTTTTGAGGTGATAAAATTTCAAACATTTTTCCGAAAATAATATAATTAGTCTCCAACTTGCCATGGTAACTACAGTAGTAACCCGCTTCAAACGCAACTGCCAACAAGGTGTGTGATAATATCATGCGTGTTGGCCATATGACCATAATGCAGGGTTATTTTTCTCTATCAATATTATTATTATTATTTGTCAATGCTGATTCTCGGCATGTGTGACATACCGTATGAATAAAAAAAATAGACAAGGACACAAAAAGGAACCTTACATGTAATGTGCTCATCCTACCACCTGAAGTACTCCCAGGAAATTTCTAGAGTATTTTGGACCTTTAAAATATTGCCATATTTCTTCTATACATATGGTTCAAGTAGGGTAGTCAAAAAATATTTTTAAATGTTATTTTTTTCCCTTTCATTTTTAATAGCCAAATTTGGCTAATTCAGCTTATGGATGATTGCCACCTTGCCTGTATCACAAAATTAAGGGAAAAACAAAAGGCACTAACCCATATGCTATATATATATGACATTTGCCTTTACCCAAGGCCAGGGTAATTATTTTGAGTCATGTAAAGGGGGATATAAAAAATCAAACAAGTAGCTCATCATATGCAATCCCAGATTCCCAGTGTGTGATGCATGACGAGTTTTTTGAATTGTGGCAATTAATTTATTTTTTCTCTTGCATTTTTATTCTTTGTTCTAAATCATTATTTCTGGTTTTGTAGCCATATTTGGCTAAATCTTCCTAGGATCAGGGTCACTTCCATCTTCCTATGAATGATCACCACTTTGGCCAGATTAAAATTATCCCAAAAGAAACTACTGCTTGCTATAAGTTGGTGTAAATAGCCTGGATGTTGTATTGACGTCAGTAGAGATCCTATCATGTAAGCAACAACAACAACAACAATGTGAAGCACACCACTAACACTAAACCCTAATTTTGGGGGGGTCATAACTTTCTCATTCTAGCTCAGAATCACTTTCTGTAAAGGCCTACTAATGCTCCGGCTCAATGGACAACTAATCTCTTTGAAGACCATGAGCAAAAAATGGCCCATTACTTAACCCCTGGAGTTTGAACACTTAAATGTTTGGTCATGGGCCGGTTTACCCTAGTACTTACTTCAATGAGAATTGTTGTGACAACTGACAAGTTCCAGTGATTTTCTTTCCACCAAGAAAATTTGGGGAAAGTTGTGTTTTTCTGGTGTAAATTTGACTAATTTTGCTATTTTTTGGGGGAAAAAGTTCACCAAATCTTCAACATCACAAAATTAATTTTAAAAATCCCCTGCAGAAAACACTCTACTTTATATATAGAGATAAATGGTCTGACAAGAGTTTCCATGATTTTTTTTTCAACAAGAAATTTGGGAAAATTTCCAGAAAATTGTGTTTCTCTA